>Ga0208161_1000038_pt1 | contig 61776 bp, 95 predicted proteins | sample CB_VirMetaG_3_FD_184538 | JGI IMG/M metagenome (GOLD analysis project Ga0208161, IMG submission 184538) | Freshwater to marine saline gradient viral communities from Chesapeake Bay - CB_1508_1S Viral MetaG (SPAdes) (version 4) | ecosystem: Environmental > Aquatic > Marine > Coastal | place: USA... | reverse complement strand
GAAGCATCTAAATTTGTTAAGTTTGCACCGCTTATAGCTGGAAGCGTTGCTGGAAATCTTGCGTCAGGAACCGTTCCTGAAGATAAGTTAGAAGCATTTAAAGAAGATCCATCAATGAATCCACTGTCATTATTAAAACCTGATATAGCTATATTTGCTTTTGTAAGTTTTTTTTGAGCATTTACAGAATCTACTACAACAAAGAAATCTCCGTCTGCATCTGAAGTAGAAGTTGTAAGTTCAGATAAATCAACATCAATCGCATCTGCTGTGACATCAATAAGAGCACCTGCTCCAACATTTAATGTAACGTCACCTGTAGTTCCACCACCTGTTAAACCATTTCCTGCTGTAACACCTGTTATATCCGCAGAGATAGTTTGATATTCTAAAGCAGTTCCACCAGAATTTACTGCAAGAACTTGGTTTGCTGTTCCAATTGTAGTTAAACCAGTTCCACCTTTTGTTGTTGGAACTGTAGGTAATCTGTCTGATGCTAAAGTTCCTGAAGCAATGTTAGTTGCATTTAAAGATGTTAAATTAGCTCCACTAGCTGCTGGTAATGTAGCTGGAAATCTTGCGTCAGGTAAAGTTCCACTAGCTAAATCATCTGCATCTAAGTTTGTTAAATTAGCTCCACTAATTGCAGGGAGTGTAGCTGGGAATGCTGCATCAGGTACTGTTCCTGAAGTTAATTGAGTTGCATTGAGAGCTGTTAAGTTAGATCCATTATTTGCAGTAATGTTTCCACTTGAATCAAGGATAACGGCTTTGGATGCTGGAAGTGTAACAAATACGTTTTTAGTTCCTCCAGTAAAGACTTCTTTAGCATCACTGTTAGATGAAGAAATAACTGTATCTCTCGATAAAGTACCTGCACCAACAGTTCCTAAACCAACTTCAAATTCACCGTTACTATTAACGATTGCATAATAAGTTGTATTTGTATTTCCAATCGCAGATGAAAAAGTTTCAAAACCAGATACTGCACCGTCAAGGGTAAATGTACCCGTGCCTGTTGTAGTCGAAGTTTCTTTTACTCTATCATTTACTACCAAAGCCATTGTTTAATCCTCCTTACGATATTCTAATAATAGCTTGTGTATCATTAGCATCTGGAAACTGTACTGTAAAAGTTCCTGAAGTAGCTGTTTTATCTCCACCGAAATCTAAAACTGCCACTGATGGATCACCAGATGCTGAGTCATTATAAATTAATGCACCTCTTGCAGTTAAAGTCACTCCAGTAAAGGATAAGTCATCGAAATCAACAAAAGCTGTTGTTCCGTTAACTGATACTAAAGCATTAACTAATGCTCCGCCACCTGCAACATACTGTCCAGTATCTCCAACTTGTCCTGTGATACTTACATCGTATGAAGTAGTGTCCGCACCAATAGATGCTGTGTTATCGTATAATGCTAATTTAAAAGTATTTCCTGTGCCTACAGTGAAATCATGCACGCCTTCAAGAATTTCTTCTTTGAAAGTGTTGCATATTGCGTTTGTTGTAATTGCCATTTTGTAGCTCCTTATTTAATAGTTTATGGAGATGGACTAGGCACTTTAATCCTAGGCACTCCATCTGAATATTCATCTCTTCTTCGTCTTCCCATTTGCTGTAAAGCAAAAAGTTGTACTTCCTCATCATACTTTGTTTTATAGAGATTGTACATATCTGCAGGGCCTTTTAGATATGAAAAAGCCTCTGTTAAAACCCCATGTAATAACATTGATTCCTGATATTGTGCCAAATAAGTATTATTAGTTGACGTAAAATGAGGTGGATCAATGATGTAATTTAATTGCACTTGATATGCCTGATCAGGAGTAGGTGCAACTAAAAATGTATTTTCATTCCAGTTTGCATAATAAAGAGGCAATCCTGTAGAGCCATTATTATTGTATTCTGAAATAAAACTTGTATCTCTTTTTTCTAAAAACGTTCTGTTTCCAGATCCATCAATAACTTGAACTGATCTGATTATAATTTCATCTCCTGGTCTATTAATATATCTTTGACCTGTTACAAAATTAGCCGTCGCATATTTTCTTAAGTCATCGTAATCCACTTTATTAGCAACATCGAGTTCAATAATTCTAATAAATTGATCTAATAAACTATCTGATAAAACATTAGAATCTACTTCTGTGTAGTTTCTAACTTGAGTTAAAAAATTTGCGTAAGTTATAGCCATTATGATATTACCACCGTTACTTGACCCACTAAGGAGTTTATAATTCTTTTTCTATTTTGTTCTGATCCATCATCAGGTTGCATGCCATTAGATTCAAAAGCAAAATCACCTGGTAATGTTAAACTTACTGTTGTGTAATTTTTACCACCAGAATTAATATTAAAATCTTGTGCTCTTGAATTTTGTAAAGCAATAGCATCTGCAGTTACTTTTTTACGTCTAATTTGAGGATGTTTAGATTCATATTCAGATATATGAACAAGTGAACCATTCCATTCTCTAACCATTTCTACATATGGAAATGCTTGACCTGAACGATCAGATATTGCCATAGATCTTTTTCCTCTAGCCCAAGCCATTATACACCATCTCCAAAATAAGTTTGTGGCGAAATATATAAAGATGTTCTTGATCCATCTTCATCTAACGCTCTTTTCATTTCATCTTCATATGCTAATTTTAACATTTGAGATCGGTCAATGGCATATTGAAAAGATAAATAATAAGCGAGTCCTGCTACCATACAAGGTAAAAATCTATAAACTGCATCTGGATTATTAGAATAAGCTCCAGCATCTTCAATTCTTTTAACTACATAATATTTTAAATAAGTGTACGTATTTAAATCAGGTGCCTGATATAAATAAATTTTAGGAGTGGTTAATCTAGAAACATAATACTGTGACGGTTGGCCGACAGAAAGTTTATTTGGAAGAGCAGCATAAGCTGATCTATCTATTTTAGTTAAAGATACATCTTGAGTAGTTACCGTATCGCTTCCTCCACCTGTGGATGAAACAAATGCTTCTAGCACATCAGAAACATCACTCGCCACTGTATACTCAGCTTGTCCTGAAACTAAAGCTACTTCATCTAATTCTATTTTCCAAAGATGAACTCCTCTATTTCCCCATTCAGAAAATAATATATTAAGATTTCTTCTAGCTCGTTTTAAATCATTACCTGAGTTAGGTCTTAATCCACATCTATTAAATGCTTCATCAATGACTTCTTCAATGGTTAAATTAAATGCTGTAGTTCCTGATGTTGCCATTAAATTAATCCTTTATAATAATCACTTAGACCTTTATAACTTGTATGATGCTCATGTCTCATTTCAAATTCTTTTTTAGTTTCAGTGGATTGTTTAACTGCTTTCCCTGTATAAGCTTTTAACATTCCACCTATTTTTTTACTTTCAGGTTTCTTTTTATACATGTCTTTATGTATTTCCCTGGTTTCTTTTTTAGCTTGTTCAAAAGCAGAATCTTTTGACATGTTAACGCTCATTTCATCATAAAGCTTTTTAAAAGTATTTTTAACTGCTTTAGAAGCACCTGGAAAAGCTTTTTTAACAACGTCAAAAACAATTTTCCCTGACATTAAATCATACCTTTATAATAATTTTCATAAGATTTATTAGAAACGTATTCACCTTCACCTATAGTGGATTTAATATGAGATCCAACATATTCCCCTTGTTTAGAAGATCCTTTAGATCTTTTTTTCATAGGAACACAATTAGGTACTTTTCTACCATTTTTGGTTTTCATACCCACCATCTCATATCCTTCCCAACAAGGTCCAGATTTTTTATTCTTACCTTTTTTCATTAATCCTCCTCAGTAGCGGCCGCTTTGAGAGTGTTATTTCTCTCCTTTTGGCGGTTGTACAACTTATCTGATTGTACCACTTGAGGCCTGTATTTTCTAGACCTTACTTCTTTTGCTATTGGATTTTTTAGGTTTTTTGACTTTTTGTTTTTTAGCCCCACGGAGTTGTCCCTCCACTTGTTTAGTCATTTGTGATCTTCCTATTACCATGGTTTATACCTCGTTTTTTTGTTTTCATCTTTATAAGCCAATAAATTTTGTTTTCTATTTTCAGTTCCATTGTAAGATATATGCACCCAACCTGAATCTGGTTCACCATCTTTATAGAACTCTAATATTAATTGATCGTATTCTAGGTTGTGTCTAATCCATTCAGCAAGTTCCTTATTATCAATGCCTGGCACTTCTATATCTGCGGCTTTACCCTCGGTATGTTGTGAATCGATACTACTTCCAATAGCTATGCATAATTCTGCAGATCTATATCCAGAAGAAACAATAACTGGTTTATCAAAATTAGAACGTATAGGTTGTAATACATTCATGCATAATTCTTTTAAATTATCAATTTGACCTGGAGAAGGGTTGTTTGAAATTCCTCTTCTTTCGGCTGTTTGTGATTTAGTTAATTCGGATAAATTAAAATTAGCTGAAAGTTTCATGATGTATATCTAAAAGGATTACAATTATCTATTCTTTCATTTAAATTTTTATCAATCTTATTACATTTGCAATCTTTTAACAAGAGACAGAAGCCTTTATATACCCAATAAATACAACGTTTCATTAATGTCCCACAATCTTTTCTATTCGTTTAATTCCATGCTGATCCACATATACTTTCGCTTTAACGACAGAACATTGTACACGTGAATTACCACTATCATTGTTTCGTTCTATTTTTCGTTTAGTCTCTAAACAATCAGATAATGATTCTTTATGTGAATGTTCTATCATCCTATCGTTTAAAAATAAGCACAAAGCTACAACCACTTCTATCATCAGTGTTTACCATTTCCATTTGCAAATTTAATATCACGTGTTGCATCCTTTAATCTCTCAACATCTTTTTTTAATTTATCAATTTCTTTATCATATTGTTTTAACATCACACCAGTATGAACATTGTCCTCTAACATTTTTGCATGTTTTTCTAATTGTTTTGTTAGATATTCAATGAGCATAAATTGCTCTTGATCAATAGGTTTTTGAACAGAAGCCTCCAGTAAATCATTTTCAAATAATTTATTTTTAGTCTCTAGTTGATTAAGTCTTTCAATAACACCAAACGCAAACCATACTCCAGCACCTACGGCTGCAATAATGGCAATAAGATTACGTAGTGGCAGTGCCACAGATGTTGAATCACTAATCTTCATCGTTTACCAATTACTGGTGGATTTAATTACTTTGTGCGCTAATACTTTTCCTTTGTTAGAACCATGTTTAACAACATATCCCGAAGTACCATTTGCATTGATATCTACTTCCTGTCTCGCACTAAATAATGCTTTAGCTTTAGAAAGTAATGATTGTTCTTTATTTCTGTTTTTAAATAAATGAGTAAATCTATTTATCATACATCCTCCTTTTTTATTTCTTCCACATTATAAAACATATTATCCGTGTCTTCTACTTGGAAGTTTGAGTCTTCTACCGACCACTCTGTAGTTTGGACATGATAGTCAGGCCAATTGTTTTTAACAGTATAATTAGAAGCATGCCAAAGAATGCGATTATTAGGCTGAATAGCAAAATTACCGTTATCAAGTTGGATAACATGGCCGCACTTATGTTCTTGAGGGATTTCACTATGTTCTGTATTAAGAATATTATTATCTGGATGCGCCCAATCAATCGTAAATAAATACGATCCATGATAAAATTTTTTATCTTTTCCAAGATACTTACCTTTGATTCCGTTTAAAAAATCAAACTGATGGACACTAGGATAATAACTAAAGCAATCCCACAGTTCCAAGGAGTCAAGCGACATATCGGGCACTTCGGCTCTTTGTAAATGTTTTTGGAAAAAAGCTGAGATAGGCAGGCGATAGTAGACCGCACCGTTCGGGAGCATCGCGTGAAATAAGACTGCACGTCCTGGTATCGATGCAAGACCAAAGATAACTGCGTCTTCGCTTTCTCCATCATGTTTTTTAAAATCATAAAGATATTCCTTTCTTATTTGACAATAAATTGTCGGTGTATTTGCGTTGAGATAAGTAGCCATTTAACATTTCCATCTTCTTCTCGCTTGTCTTAATCTTGAATTTGGATCTTTAGCAGCTTTAGGAAATTGTTTCATTTGTCCTGCTGATCTTGCACAATAAGATCTTCTTCTCGCTGCACGTTTAGGACCTGGTTTATCTTCTGTTACAGCTGTTTTTAATTTACTTCCAGGGTTTTTTCTTCTGTAAGCCATGACACCAGCTTGTGTCATTCCAGCACCTGATTTTGTTGATCTGAAATTTTTCTTATTACGAGGAGGCATACCGCCTTTTGAAAATCCTAAAAGCGAAGCGGTATACTTATCCATTATTTGTCTATTAAAACAGTTGCAGTAATATCAGCACCAATTGCTGAACAAGTCATACCATCTACAAATAAAATACCATCCATTGGTAAATTAAATGCAAATACATCTCCTTGTGGACAATCTGCTATCCATTGAGTTACAGAATTACCATCCTGTAAAGTAATAGATTGCGTACCTGAAGTACCATCATTCGTCATCATAATACCTCTAAGTCTTGTTCTTCCACCAAAAACAGCTCCTGTTCCTGTTACTTGGACTGCTTTTACATCACTTGTAAAACCCATTTTTTTCTCCTAAGTTTGTGGCTCCCGAAGGAGCCACTAATTATTTATTACTACGCAGAATAACCGTAAACTTCAAGTAAAAATTTACCTGCAGTATATGTTCCTACAGTAGTTCCTGCTTGAACGAAATATAAATACTTACCAACTGTTGGTAAAGTAATTATATCGATGTCCCCTGCAGCTACACCACCAGAATTTAATAAAGACGATGCAGTTAAACTACCAATTGCAGTTGAGTAAACACCTGTTGCTTCATCTGCTTGATAAATATCAATATCAGTATCTCCTGTTGCTGGAGTTTCTAAAGTTAATAGCCTTGCAGAAAACAAAGTTCCGTTGTTTGCCGCTGTAAGTGCAGCAAAATAAGCTGGACTTGAGTTATCGACTCCGATAATGTCGTTTGCAGATCCTGATGAAGTTATACCTGTCAAATCAATCATAATAGTTGTTTTAATAATTGATCCAACTTTTTCTAATGAAGTTGCATAAACTCCAGTTGCAGATATACCTGCTCCTGCTGTAGCATTTGTGTTAGCAGTTGCTGAAACAAATCCTGTAGAATCTACAGAAAAGTTAGTTGTTAGAGCTCCAGTTGATGAGTTTTTAGTTACTCCTAAAAAACCATTTTCCGATCGGACTGGACCTGTAAAAGTAGTATTAGCCATATTATTCTCCTTATTTAAATTGATACAGTCTTAAGGCCGTCTGCTGAATTCAGTCTGCATCAAAAAATTATATTCAGTATTTGTATTATACACAAAAAAAGGGCGGCCATAAAGACCGCCCTTTAAATTGATCATTAATCAATAAGATTAACTAGTTGGTAAGTTTCCGTTACCAAACACACATCTTGGATCAGAGAATCCAAAAGAGTATCTTTCTCTAGCTTTGAATCTTACGTTACCTGTATCGAAGTCACCTTCCATAGCAGTTTTGATCGGTGATCTTACGAAATGTTTGAATCCGTTAGGAGCATCTGTAAGGATAAAGAATGAATCAGTGTCAGTTAAGAAGTTATTCACTCTGTAACCTTCAGGAATCATTCCCATGTTCACCAATGCATTAATGTCATTGTCAGCTGTGCCGACTCTTTGAGGTGATTTCATCAATCTCTCCGCAGTAAATTGTAATTCTTTTGGAATTATCATTTTTTTACCTTGAAGAGCGATTTTTAATCCTCTTTCGTCAACAAAACCAGCAATATCGATTAACGACTGCTCTAGTGATGTTTCGTTCAAGTCAGCAGCAGTAGCTAATACGTTAGAAAACGTACCGCCAGTTGCTAAAGGATGCGCATTGTTAATCAACGACACTCCGTCACCACCGATTGCAGTAGTGATTTGTGCATTGTTTAACACAGCAGACGCTTTGACTTGTTTTGTGTTAGACATAGATCTTGCTAATGCTCTAGTATATCTAGCTGCAAGTCTGTCATACAGATTATCTTCGATAGCTTCTTCAGTAATTGAGAATGCTAAAGCGATAGTTTCGTGTGTGTATCTAGCAGTGAAAGTTTCAGTTGCTTGATCGAACACAACGCCCGCACCTTCTTGTTTAGTTGGTGCAGAACCGAAACCAGCTAACATTACTTCTTCTTCAAAAGCTCTGTCAGATGATTCAGCTGGGAAAATTTCCGCATGCTGATTTTCGTATCTGTTATATTCCAGGCCGAATAGTGCATTCAATCCTGGCTCTAGTTCTTTAACTAGCTGTGATCGTGAAATAGCCATAATTTATTCTCCTATTATATGCCTGTACCACTTCTATAGAAGTGATTGTTGATTCTAACAAGAATATTTGCGTTAGCAGAAGATACGTCTGAGTTATCTGGATCTTGCGAAATATCAATCGCTTGTACTACATAAGTAGTATCAGTTCCAGAAACACTTACATCTAATTGCTGTAAAGATATTCCTGTTTTTGTGTTTCCACTCACTGTTGTCAACGCGTAGTTCTGAAACAGATCTGCTCTTGCGAAAGTCGCATCAGCGTCCATTAAAAATACTGCGTCAGGATCATCAACTACGAACGCTGTAATATCGCTCGCTGCAACTCCACCTGGGTAGTAATTTTTATAGGTCGGCTTTTGAGTAGTAGGATCTGTATAGAAACAACCGTTGAATACGCCCACTACAGCTGTTGAAGTGTTACCAGGATATCTTTCGACATTTCCTCCTGTTACTGGAATAACCAAGTCTCCTTGGAAAATCGCAGTCGCGTAACTACTTGCAATAGTATATCTGTTTTGAGCTCCAACTAATGGTGTACCGTCTAGTTTTCTGTATGGTCTTAGACCAAACTTTTCTACGACATTTGCCATATTGTTTTCTCCTATTTAGTTTTTATTTTAGCCGCCTTGGGTAGTTATCGTCAAAAAATTATTTTTTCGAATTACCGCCAAAGGTCACACGAGATTGCCTCTCAATATTGATTGGCATCTCTGGTCGCTGCTCCTTCATTAGATCGTTATCAACCGCGGTTATTTGATCTTGAGTAAGTTTTCTAAAATACTCAGCGCGTGACTTCAATATCTCTTCGGGTATCCTTGCCAGCACAAGGCCTCCAATTCCGATGCATCCTTCGTATTCACCTGATTTAATTACAGGGTACTTCGCTAGATCGGGGTTAGACATGATTTCATCAGCTCTGACGAAATCCCATCCTTCTCTAAGTTTCTTTGTTACGTTTGCCGTATCCTCAAAACCTGTTACAGATGTTCTAATCCATCTATGCGCGTATCCTTGTGGCGCAGGTGGGGCATCCAAACTGGACGGTGGAGTCCAAGTAGTTTTTTTCATATTTAATTTTCTACTCTCCGACTCGCGTGAGGTTCTTTTTATATTATCCATTTTATGCATTCTCCTTCACGTATTTTGCGTATTCCTCTAGTGGCACTCCTAATTTTTTAGCGATAGCTATTTGTGAACGAGTGAGTTTCACTGATCGGCGTCCGCTTTGGTTTCTTTGTGCAGATGCGACAGTTTGGACGGGTTTCTGTAGCTCCTGTTTCTTGCCAAATTTATGAGGGAAATTTTCTCTCATAACTTTGTCTATCTCATTATAATACTCATCGCTTTCCGCGTCAAACCCTTGGTCCACGAGGTCTTGATGTACTTGGAATGCAGCACTTGTCATTATCTTATCTTCTCCAAACCATTCGTTTTTATCTGCCCAAGATTTCGCTCTGACAGATGGTTCTGGATAGGTTGGATTTTGAGGTGCTTGAGTAGGTTCCTGAGAAACTGTTTTTTGTCGAGTTGTTTTCTCTTCTTCTTCTTCAGCAGTCATTCTAGCTCTTTCGGCTTCTACCGCTAACTTAGCAATTAAAGAGTTTGCATCAGCTATTTTATCTGCATCTTGTTCTGCAATGGCGTCTCTTAAAGCCACCTTTGCTTTCTCTTGTTCTGCAGCAACTCTAGCCGAGTATTGCTCAACATAACTTTTACTTGTTTTAGAAAACCTAGAACTTGTATCTTCAAGTTGTTTTTTAAGAGACTTAGCGTAATCTAAAGCTGCTTTTTCTCTTCTTTCATGTTCTCTAACTTTAAAAGTTAATTTATTGATTCTTTTTTGTACAGATTCAGAAATAGAACCTAAGTCATCCTTAACTTCTTCTTTCTTGTCCTCTGTTTCCTCAACGGAAATTTTTTCAATACCTTGAGGTTTAGATTCAGTATAACCTAAATCTACTTCCTCTCTTGGTAATTGAGGTTCTTTTGATTCTTCTGTTGTGTTTTCTACTTCAACAGATTGTTCTTGAATACCATCCGTGTCTAATTCCACTTCTGGTGATTTGTTTTCTTCTAACATTTATAGCTCCTGTTTTTTTGCGTATGTGTTTAATACTGGTGATGAATATCCTCTGGGTTTTCTATCTTAGCAATGATTTCATCGTCGTTAAGAATACGAACTTCTCCACCATCTATTTTAAATCTTGAACCTGCATATCTTCCAAAGATTACCCAATCTCCTTTTTGACACCATGGTCCATCTGGAAATTTTTCTTTGTCCTTGTAGGCAAGATCACCAACTTTTAATACATATGCACATACGGTTGTCATCTGTATTGTTTCGCTGGTTGTATCGGTAAGAATAATCCCACCCTTAGTTTTCTTTGGTCCTGCATAAGGCAATACCAAAAGTCTCCACCCTGTTGGGGAAGGAAGTCTATCTAAAAGTGATTTATTTTCTGATACAGATTTTGCATCTAGAAAAGTTTGGATTTTTTCTTGTTCTTTGTAAGCGTCTAGTAACGCTTCTGTTTTTTTAGGTACTTCTTTCGAAGCCTCTAAGCTCTCCGTCATTTAATCGCTCCTGTTTAAGCTGCAGGTCTTTAAGATCCTGAAGCAAATCCTCTAGGGATTTGATTTGTCCTCTAATATAGTGAAGTTGCTCCACATTGTCAACGGAGTACACTAGAGTGTCTTTGAGCATTTCAATTCTTTTATTAGCTACTTTTTTTACGGTAGAATAACCTTCTACGATTTCTTCGTCTTGCATGTACAATATTTCCTACGTCTATATAGTTTTTGCCAACATTTGTTAGATAACCACGTAGCAAATTTATCAGCTATTGTCCAGAAAAGTCTCATTTTTGTTTATTCATGTTTATTACATCAGTTGCCTTAAGTCCATATATGGCAGCCACGACTGAAACCCAAAGGCCAACAATCCACCAAGGCATCTCTTGTAATTTTTGAAAATAAAGATCTATTTTTTGTTGCATCTTTTCGTCTTCTGCAAATACAGAATACGCTAATAAAAACAGAGGTGATGAAATTGTCAAGAGTACGAATTCGTCCTTCCAATCGTTTTTCTGATTTTCAAAAACTTTACCTGTGTATTCAATTTCTCCACGCTTCATCTTTTCCGCATGTAATAATGCAGCTTCAGACATAGCTACTTCTGATTTTTTCTTATTCTTGTAAATATCTAGACCTGCTTTAAGTCCTTGTCCTAATAAACCCCACGGAAACATTATTTAACTCCTGTAAATTTAAATCCTTTAATTTGAATTCCATTATTACCAGGATACATGTTTTTTAATGAACTGTCTCTATAAGGACATCCGCCTTTATTTAAATTTTGTGTTCGTACAGTTTTTTTACTTTTATTCTTTAACATAATTTCAGGTGTTCTATAAATTTGAATGTCTTTTTCTTTTGAAAGTTGTCGATTTGTTTTAAAATCATGCAGTGTAAGAACTTCTTTTTCTGTATAAGATTTATCTATAAATGCTTTTTGAGTTGGATCTATTCCTTGAGGGTTAGGGCCTCTAAGAGGTGGAGGCCCTGATCTTTTGCCAGAAATTTTATGCTTTTCGTTTGCCACTTTTGCCACCTTTAGAGAATTTCTTTTTAGCTAACATACCTAGACCAAGTAATCCTGCTCCAGCAATTTTTTTATTAGCCATTAATAATCCAAGGTTTGCTTTTGTAACTTTCGTAGAGCCTCCAAATTTTTTTCCAGTGATATAACCTACTGCTTCTCCCATTTTAGTTTTAACTTTTTCTGAAAATTCTTTACCTTTTTTAGCTCCTTCTTCTCTTCCTTTTTTAAAGGATTCGTCTTTAGATAATTTTTTAATATCTTTAGATGCTTCATTAACAGCACCAGCAGCGACAGCACCTGCTACAGCTACTTTAGCTGGTTTGCTTGTTAAAACTTGTTTAACAGTATTTTTTGTAGAATTGTTTCCCGCTGTTAATTTTAATCGTCTATCCATAAATTTACTTGAATTAATAAGTTTATTTGGATCAGCAGGTCCCGCTGTTAATTTTAATCGTCTATCCATAAATTTACTTGGATTAGACATTCTGTAATTTTTTAAAACTTTTTTTACACCTTCTTTAACTACAGGTAATTTACCAAGTGTTTTAATTAATAAACCAACATTAGCTTTTTGAACATTAGTTGCTTTATTAACGCTACCACCTAATTTATAATTATTCTTTATTCCTATTCCTTTTGACATTTTGTTTCTCCATTTTCTCTCTCGCAACTTTCAATCTTTCCTCTGATTGATCATCTTGAGTTTCTAATTTTAATCTCTCAAAGTCTAGTTTCTCATCAAATTGATCAGAATTCAACTCTATCTTCTCTTCAGATTCTTTAGCTTTTCTTTGCATATCCATAGCTCTTAAATCAAGCTCTCTTTGCTTTAACATAATTAAAGGATCTTGTTTTTGTTGTTGATCACCCATCATTTCAGCTTGTGCAAGCTCAGAAGTGATCTGTGCAATTCTTTTAGCTACTTCTGAATTAAATAATTGCTGAACCGCTTGAGGATTTTGTTGCATCATTTGTTGCATTTCAGGATTTTGTTGCATCATCTGCTGAACTTCCATTTGTGCTTTAAAAGACACGTGTTGAGAGATGTGTCCTTGTAACAAAGCATACACTGGAGGGTTAATTTGTACCATTCTTGTTCTAATAAACGCGGAATGCGCTGCAATATGCGCATCATGGTCTTGATCTGGGTAAGCTTGAGCAATTTGCATCTGTAAAGCCTCTGCATTTTCAATTGCAGGGTCTTTTGGAGTAGGAACTGGCTCTGGTTTTAGTAAATCTGGTATTTGTTTAGTCCCTAATGACTCATAAACACGTCGATAAGCCTCATGTAGGTTGTGAATTTGCGGATTTGTCTGTGCAATCTGCAATTGTGTCTGTGCAAGAGTCACTCTTTGTGCCATTGAGAAGATATTTGGGTCTGCAACAGGTAAAACATCAACTCGATCATCAAAATCTATCTGTTTTATCATCTGATCTGCACCATAAACTGCATATGGATACTCAGGTGGCAGGTAATCAGCAATAACTTTTGCTAAAAGTTTAAATTCTTGACGCATTGCATAGTAACAACGCTTGTGAATAGCACTCATAACACGACTTCCACGCTCTAAAAGAGCAACCGTAGTGCCTACAGCTGCCATTTGATTGCCTTCACCGACTTGTTGATCAGCAATTGCTGCAAATCTCTGTCCTGCAGACACACAAAAACCTAAAAGATTGAATAATGTTTGACTTGGTTCCTTAAATGGAAGTAATTGAAACTGATCTCTGATGTTTCCACCAGGTGCATCGACGTCTCTAAACTCTCCAGGTTGAATAGGTTGATCATCATCTCTAACTCTCATACCTCTAGACTTAAATCCAGCAGGTAAATTCGATAACGTACCTGCATCGAGTAGCTGTCTTAACGCAGCCGTTGCTGTTCGTGACAGGCCACCGATCATATGAATTAAACCAAAACCATAAAAACCAAGTCCTGGTAAAAATTTAAAGTGTACAAAATAATCTTGTTTAACAAATTTAGGATCCCCTTCTTTGTAATTTCTTCTAATAGCTAAAACTTCTCTGGAAGATTCTTCAATAGTTACAATGTAGGGTATTTTAATTCCTAAACTATCTTCTTCGTTCTCTGCTATGTAGTCTGATAAATCTAAATCAACATGCATTTCTAAAACATTATAAAGCATGTCAGTAGATTCTACTTTTTTAACTCCATCAATCTCGTTATATTTATCTTGAATCTTATTATCTTTTTCTGTTGGCTTCATTAAATCTACTTCTCTGTAGAATCCTGATGCCATCTTTTTTAATAAATCATTTTCTGATTGTTTTAATACGTGTGTAATTCTTGATGCTTCTTTTAAATCCGTTGCATAGTAAGGAACCACTAAATCTTCCGCAGGAACAAATTTAGAAACTGCTCTTTCTAACATTGCATCATAATAAACTTTTTTAAATGTAGATCCTGCAAGTGGTAAATAAAATAACATTTGATCAAACTCAGGAGTATATTCTTCCATACGATCCATGATCATAAAATTCATAAAATCTTTAACTCGTTGTGCTTGTAATTCTACGGCTTGATTTTTTGCACCCATGATTTGAGTTCGTACAGGACCATCACTGGGTAATAATTCTTTATAAGCTTGTGCTTGAAATTGTGTTACGGCTTCTGCAAGCATTGGGTGAGTAACACCTGCTGCTCCTCTGAAAGGTCTGTTTTGTTCTACGTATTTAAATCCTAAAAGATCTAAACCTTTAACGTAGCCATCTTCCCAATCTTTTCTAGATTCTCTGTCTTTTTGATATTCGTTGATTAAGTCAGAAGATAACTGTTGCAGGGCTCTTTCATCAATCTCTTCTGCAAGATTGCCATAAAAATCCTGTTCAGGTGCTTGTGTTTCATCTGCACCTTCGTCGTCAAAGTTAACAGTTACTTCTTCCTCCACATCAACTTCATCGTTGATCGGATTATCTTTTTCAATTGCCATTATACAATTCTAGTTTTTTTATTTCTGCCCATCTTACATTTAGCTGTGACGTAAGTTCCTTTAGCCGCTTTCATCATTCCACCTTTTTTGGCTCCTCCTACTGGTTCTAGACCATACATTTCACTTGAAGATGAACCTTTAAAGCTTGGTAAAACGTCTCTAAGTTTTGTTTTTGGATTTGTTGTAAAAACTTCTTCTCTTAAAAACTTCTTAGTTCTACCTAAAAGACTATTAGCTTCTTTTGCTTTCTGTGTTGCAATTCCAGCTTCATAGTTTTTTCTTGTACCTTGAGCTAACACAGTGTCGTTCTCCATTTGAGATCCAAAATCTGCTGTATCAGTTTGTGCGGCTGCTAGTTTAGCTTTATTAGAAGCACCTAGCATTTTACTTGCGCCATATGCAGCTAAACCAGCGGCAATAGCTCTTCCTATTTTTTTCTTAGACATGATTTCCTCCTATATACGTATATGGAAATAGTGTAAACTATTATGATTAATAAATCTACAATATTGGTTTGAATATGTTGGTTTTATCTACAAAACCACCCTCATACATATAAGCTTTAAAAGGCAATAAAAACTTCTTTAGTACGTCATTAGACGCAACTAAAGTTGGAACTAGTTCATAATTTTTAGGACTATCAGGGCTAAGTTCAACTACTTCTAGTTTACCTCTACTAGATCCACTACGTTCTACTTGAGCTTTAATTTGATTAATTGTTTCTAAATCATCTGCAGCCGAAATATGATTTTCATAAATATATCTATCGCCAACTTTTTTGTTGTAATGTTTTCTACCTAATTTAATTGCAGCACTGGTTAGTTCAGGAGAGTCCTCATCTACTTCTATGTTTTCAATTAATTTAAATCTTTTATTTGGATTTGATTTAGGCATAGGCATTTGTTTAAATTCTGCTCCATACTGTCTTGCAACTCTTTTTAAAGATTCATTTAAATCAGAAAGTCTAGAAGATTTTATAATAGATCCCTCTTCACCTTTCCCAAGTTTAGCTGCTTTAGCATCTACCTTAGTTAATCTTGTACCATTCATGGTTCCATAATTAATTTCATTTCCAATTTTTCTAGAACTGTACAAACCTTTAATATTTTGATTCATAGATGCAGGAACCACAGAGATGGCATTAATATTTTTTTCTGCCATCGTTCTTAATAAATCTTTAATAACATAATCATTATAGTTACTTCCCAATGGACCATATGTTGTACTATTTATACTTCCTTGTCTGGATAATTGATTAAGGGCACTTCGATCCAATTGTTGTAGTTGATACATCAGCTTACTTTTAGCTTGTTCTTGAGTTCGTGTTAGTGCCCCTCTTCCAATTTCTGTATAGGGAGTAAGTTGATCTAAAATTTTGTTACGTTTTAATTTTAAGTCTTGAATTTGAGCATCCGCATTAAAAGTATTTATTCTGTTTTCAAAAAACTTTCTTCTATATCCTTCGTCAGAAGATTTAGCTGTTGAATGTAAATCCGATTGAATTTCAGATACTCGCATATGTCTAACATTACCTCCTAATTTAGGATTAGGTAAATCATCAAATCTTGCAAACATTAATTCTTTGTTAGTAAAATAATGTGGACTTCCTTCTACATATCTAAAAGCATCTAATGCACTATTTGGAATTCTAGCATCTAATACATAAACATTTTCTGTAAAATTTTCTCCTCCAAGAAGATTATAGGAACCGTTATTAAATCCTTTATATTGAGGAAAATAATTGGGAGTGGGAACTCCTTGTTGAGGTTCCCAAGAAACATTTCCTGATTTAAATATTTTATCTGGTTCTAATCGAGATGCTCTTAAATTATAAGTTCCTACTTTATCATTAAAATTTTTTAAAAATTCTCTTGCTTCACTGGATACTTCTGGAATTTTTCTGGACATATCAATAACGCTTTGCTGTAACTTGTTAATACTATTAGTAATAAAAGGTTTTGCACCATACTGATATTCTCCAAAATTATTATCAAAAGCGGAATCTACTTCTAATTTGTAAGTAACTTCTGCAGCTCTTCTTTTCTTCTCATCGGGTATCTTTTGAATAATCTTATTAAAGTCTGTTTTTAATTTCATAAAATCAGATTCGGGAGCCCCTGGAGTATCTAATACTACTTTTTTAATTTTATTAATCGGATTATTTTTAATCATAGTTAATAACATATCTCGATCTACTTCTATATTGTTATCTACAGCGTATTTCAAAAAACCTGAAGGCTGACCATCGGGTCCTTTTAAATATAAATTAATGTCTGCCAGTTCTTCTCTGTGAACTTGTCGTGAAACTCCTGCTAAGGGTCCTGATGTAACTCGTAGGTCTCCTCGGTTTGCATCCTCTAACCATTTAATCCATTGTTTTGCTGGAGCTTTATCAAAAGGAGCTTCCATGACTCGATCAAAGGCAGGGGAACCTACAAGAGGATTTGTTCCTTTGTATCCTGCACCATAAGAAAACGGAATGTCTTGTACTTCTCCCATTCGTGATTTAGATACTACTAAATCTCTCCCTGTCGTTACTAACTCTGAAGCTTGTCCAGTGGCCGTTGGTAGGTTTCCTGTTTCTACAGGTTTATTAATGGTATACGAAGTTACTTTAGGAGTGGACTTAGGAACTTTAAAATAATTTCGTACACCAGGTATTCTTCTTCCAAGAGCAGTTGCTCCTAACACGGTAGCACCGAGCGCTGCTAACCCACCAAACGCCGACGGATCCGAATCCTCTACTGGAGTAACAATAGTTGTTTGTTGTTCTACAGGAGCTGTGGAACCTTTCTTGATGGACTCAATAAAAGTTTGTGGGTTGATTAGATCTGCCATTAGAGAATATCCTTACTTCCAACCTTTCTTAGCTAACTTAGGATGACCTTTAATTAGACCGCCTTTCTTTTTACCACCAAAAGTCCAACGAGCTCCTATATTAAATGATTTTCCTCCAGTATTATCTTTTCCTGCTCCTGCAAAATAAGTAGAACCTGATTCTGTTTTGTACTCTCCTTGTATGTCTTTTCTTGATGATTTTGGAATAGGTATGTTTTGATATTCAGAATCGGATTTACTAATATTAACTTTAAATTTATCCCCCTTACCAATAGTAATATTTTTTCTTGTATCTGTTCGTTTTGGTTCCATTACATCGTCACCAAATTGAGAAACACTTGCACTTGGCTCTATGTACCAAGGTTGTAGTTTCTTAGGTTGTGGTTTCTTAGGTTTTTGTTTGTTTTCTTCAGTCATTTTAAAATACTCCAGTAAATTTCTTTCCTCGAATAGCTTTGGATCCTCTACACTCGCCACCCATGTTCATCTTAGGTGCTTCATAGCTAATGCTTTGATCTTCTTGTTCGTAAGCTTCTTGTGGAAGACCTTTGGTTCTATCGTTTTGATAAATCTCAATATCTTTTTCCATTTCTGATTTAGCTGCCTTCTTTTTATTTTTTCCTACAAAAGGGTATATCCCCATTGTACTACTGAAACTATCTAACGATTTAGACTTCTTTTTATTTTTTCCTACAAAAGGGTATTTACCCATTGTTTTAGAAAAATTATCTAACGACTTTTTATCTTTATCAGACATAATATTTATATTCTCCTTCTATCTTCATTGGTTCTGGTTCATCCATATATGTGGATACGAAATTACCTTGACGATATCTTAACACAGCTTGTGTTGTACTATCTACAAAATCATCATACTGACCATAAGGAAATGCTGCGCATTCTTCAATAACTTCCTCTGCAAAATGCTCTCCATGAGGATAGTAAACATTACCTGACTCAAATACAGGAGCACAAGCATTTACTCTAGAATGTTTATCTTTACCACGGGTAGGTACGAAATCCATTACAGGAATACCTGCTCTACGCATCTCTTGAATGAGCGGTTGGCCAGTGGCCTTTGCCTCTACAATAATGGACTCTGGTTCCCAATACTTATATGCTTCCATAGCGACTGCTTTTAGTTCTGGAAAATCCCAACGACCTTTTTCTGCGTCTAATAAAATTAAAGCATTCTCCCCTGGACTAGGTTCAAATATCCCCCATGTCGTAATCGCAGAATAGTCTGCAGTTTCTTTTTTAGAAAATGCTGTATCATAACTTTGGATAATATGTTTTAAATCTGGAACCTGTCCTTTCCAAGGCTGCCACCATTCACGTTTTAAGATTGCACCTTCCTCGGCCACTGGGTCCTGCATGTACTGTGCATTCCAGTTTTTAGGTGAGATAGATGCCTTAACACCTTCTAGTTCTTCGAGTGACCAATACTCTGGCCAAACAGGGTTTCCTGATTTCAAGATGGCAGGAAATTCTATTAACTTCCATTTATCCGCTTTAGGTTCACTTTGTGCTTGGATGAGTCTTCCTGTAATATCGTCTTGAGCCCAACGGGTCATAACAACGACAATGGTTCCTCCTGGTTGCAAACGTTGTCTGGGTCCTGAATTGTACCAGTCATATGCTCTCTCCATAGCATTATCCGATAATGAGTCTTGTTCGGTATGTGGATCGTCGATAATAAGTAAGTCCGCCCCTCGTCCTGTGATAGAACCGCCTACACCCGCTGCAAAATATTCCCCACCATGATTGGTCTCCCATCGGCCTTTTGCCTTACTATCTTCTCGTAGTTTAACATCTCCGAAGATCTGTTTATACTCTGGACTATCAATTAAGTTACGAACCTTACTTCCGAACCTTCCTGCAAGTTCTGCGTTGTGAGATACCTGCATAATTTTTTTCTTAGGAAACTTCCCTATAAACCAAGCTGGGAATAGATAAGATGCAAACTCTGATTTTGTATGACGTGGTGGCATATTCACAATGAGCCTCTTATTCAAACCTTTTGAAATTTTAGTAAGTTCGTCGGCAATATGTTGATGGTGGCCCCATTTCTTTGGGTCCTTTTCTTTTCTACAAATAAAATCTGGCCAAACAGTTTGAACAAAATACAAAAAATTATCTTGGCACAGTTTAATGTGTTCGATGTATACTTTTTCTACTCTATCGCGCAACTGTTCAGTTGTAAGTAATTCGTGCGACATATCTATTTTGCATACTATACATGTATGTAATCGACTGTAAAGTCTTCGTCGCTGGTACCATAAATCAAGCAAAAGGGGGGTGGGGATAGCCGATCGCCGATCCTAATTCCAGATCGGCGATGGTACCTCTATCGGTATAGATTTATCTAATAGAGTTTAATCTAGGTCTAAACATATTGGCTATTCTTTTCTGATAGTACCGCAAGTTATTCCATGAGCATTGTAATACTCTTAGCTTATGTATCTTTGGGTTTAAGTGATAACTACCCATAACACATTGGTACACATTCCGAGAGCACCCAACATAGTCCACTCTATTATACTTAGAGTTAATGAGTAGATATACCCCCGAAACAATTGGGGGTATATCATCAGTGTATTTAATGTTTATCTTGCTCATCAGCAACTTTGCCAGTTAGTAACAAGTTCAACACATCACCCATTTTATTAACAACTCTATTTCTAAAGTCATCAGCAAGTGGGTTGCCATTGTTGGTGAGTATAAATTCCTCAACAGCACTCTCAAGGAATTTATAAAGTATTTCATAATTTAATGATTTGAATTTTTCATTCTGCATTAAACTATGTACTCTATCTAAGTCGATATTTTTACTATCAACTTTTTCACTTAACATAGCACTGAATAAAGAAGGTAAGTTTTTATTTGACATCAAAACCCCCTAAATCTTTTTTCATTGCAACATCATAATCAGCATTAAATGGTTTAAACTCTACTGTGTCCACTGACTTATAGAATTTATTAACCATGTCGATTAATTCACTGTCGCCACTTTTATTTACATACTCAATAAAAGAAGTGGAATCGAATCGCCTTTGATTACGATTTATTTTTTGAACAAAAGATTTGTTATCAAGAATTATGATATTGATTTTTGCTCTATCAAAAATTCCTGACACAATTTCTTTAGTATCAGTTCTTAACTTACTATACTTTTTGTATAAGTAAGATTGAGCAACGTATGAATTAAGCACACGTTTATCTGCTTGACTTAATGTTGGCAGATTTTTTTGTTTTACTGTTGTCATTGTTTCCTCTTTGTTAAGTTAAATAAGATAAATTATTTTATCTTATCTTAGATAAGATAAGTATTTTTTTACAAATTACAATAGTTATAAAAAATAAATTTTAATTATTTTTTACTTGGTTTGTGGATAAAATTTTTACATTTTTATTTTTTAGATTTTCTGCAATCCTGCCATTTTGGGTGCTGCCTGCTTAAAAAAGTCTTCCACAGATGCCCGAGAATTGACGAAACGAGGTTGCGAGGTATCCTAGTACCCTCAAGATTTTAAGAAATGTTTGATAACGAGAAAGAACGAGATTAGGGCGAGTGGTCTAAAACAGGAGCTACTCTGACAAAAGACCACTCATATTGTGGTCAGCTTTGGGAAACTCCCCTTGGTGCTGACCGTACCGTGCTTCCAACCGAAGCGATGTTATCTTTTTCCGTACGAGCTTGGTTGGTGCGTGCTAGCGAGGATAAACAAAACTAGCACACATCAAACAAACGAGGAACGGTGGCGAGAGTGCTACTCGCCACCGAGAAACTTAATTACCACCAACTTGAATAGTACACAAAGCGACCAGCTTCAAGTTCTTTTTTTGCTTTATCAATGATGTCCAAGTCATATTTTTTCTGCTCCTCATGTTCATCATACGAGTAACTATCATTGCCAAAGAAGAAACCTTGCGTGGCGGGCAACTTTTCTTCCTTAATATCTTTTTCCAAATTCAGCAACTCATCACGAGAAAGGTAATACCGAACACAGTTGAAATCGGTGTCAACATCACTATGACGATTACACCACTTCTCCTCAAACCAACCATGCAAACGATTGTGCTTTCGCCAATACCCTAACTCCCTTTCTTGCTCTTCTTCTCCCTCTTTCTTTTCTCTGTTTTCCACTTCCAAACTTTCTATACGTTTGTCAGTGCTGTACATGTACATATCTAACCCCATTGTAACTCCTTTGTTAAAGTTTTATTTTCTCCTGTCTTATCATAATAAGAGAACTTGTCAACTAACTTTTTAGTTGTATTTAAAATAAGTTCACTAATCCATCTGCCATCGCCAGAGCCAGCAGTCCGACGCCGAAGGTTACCCAATCGGCATCGGTTGTCAACGAGACGCTGATCATTAACAGAACGAGAATTAGAAACCACATTCATCAGCTTCCCGCTCCTGTTGTTTGATTACATTATTCTTCCACATCGAGAACCTCTTCTGCCTGACGATCTACCACCTCTTCGCTTTCTACATCTGCAGGGATCTCCCACTCTCCGTAGTTGGCAGCCTCCAGAGCTTCCTTCTCCGACGAGGCCTCAACGTAGACCCTACGAGCAACGAGATCTGATACGAGAACGAGGTAACGTTTCTTCACCTTACTCTCAGACCAGCTGTTGCCGTTGGCAATGCATTTATCTTTGGATCCCCCAACCAAGAGATATTCCTGCCCCGCTTCTGGTGCATCCATCTTAGTCATGAAGAATCCTGCTCCAAGTTGTGTTGTCGGCATTCAAACGCAGCAGCGCCTGTTTGCTGTAGATAGATCCTACTTCATCAAACAATCCCAGCTGAGTACCGTGGACTTCACACAGAAGTGTCTTCTTGACTCCTTTACCCTGACGCGGTGATTCCATCACCTTCGCAGTCACATGATGCAGCGGATGTAAGTGATTCGTTTTGATAACGTCCCCCTTCTGTAAATCTTTGAAGTAGACGAACTGTTGTGGTTTTGTCATTGTTTTCTCCTTTGTTAAAGTTATCCCATCTACATAAGATATGTAATCCTCAATGTCAAGAGCTAATTTTTATTTTTTTTCCTGAGCTGCCAGAAGGATGGCGTCCTGTGTTCCCTAACCATTTGCCTTTCGCCACCGACCAACGAAAAACGGGACTGAGCTTCGCAGCGAAGGACGCTCCTGCTGCTTATTAGTTATTACACGCCAAGCCGTGTAAGAACGAGAAACGGGATTTGAATTTCCTCTGGAGCTGGTCCTGCTGCTCCTTACCAAAACCTAACCAATCTGTTGTTCTTTGTCAAACGGGAAACGGGATCTGAGCTACTCTTTCCATCCGCATCCTGAGCTGCGAAGGACGCTCCTGCGGTGTCCGTTAATAAACGAGAAACGGGAATGGCAAACGAGAACGAGAAACGGGATACCGACCACGCTGCAGCTCACCATCTGGGAGGATGCTAGTGATGGATCAGGAAGGACCTGAGCTCATCCCAACGGGAAACGGGAACAGGGTCGGGTAGCGAGTGTACGAGAACGAGGTTTTTACTATCCGTAGGGATACCTTGCACGCTGTAAAGTTCTAGGGCTCCCTGCGAGAGGGCCTGATACAGAATAAAAACTCTACCGCCATGTCGGTATTCTTCGTAACACCAAGCGATTTGAAATTTATCAAGCTTCGGAAACTTGCCTGTATTAGATTTCAATTCAAGCCAAAAAGAATGACCAGAACCAGTGCCATGTACGTCAGGTATTCCGTTGATAGTTGAGCTTTCTATCCTTGTAAAATGTACGTTTTTAATATTCTTCTTGATACGATCAAACAGCTTAGATTCGCGTTTTCTTAGAGCCATTTTAAATAGGTCAAGGCAACGAATAAAATAATGATTACCCAAACAGAAAAGATAATTTGTCTAGTATGTTTTTTCATATTTTTTTAATTTCTTCAATGACAGAATTAGGTATAATTGTACTGTTTCCTATCTCGTCTATGTCACCTTTTGCATTTAAACTATAATCTCCAAACACTCTTGTAACACCTTTGGATTGACTAAACAGATGACCTTTCGTAACACATTTTGGCAGCTCAGAATCAGACAGCTCTTTCAGGGATCTCCAAGAGGAATCACTACAAATGTCTACCCACGTTATTTCAACGAGAGGGAAACGAGATTTCCAATCTTTTGATTTTTTATTTATTGTTATTTTTCTTTTTGCCATCTACCTTTACACTTACCCTTCCTACGTTAGTACTCATTAAATGAGAATTATGTATTTCATTAAACAACAGAAAAAAATCAGAAGGTTCTTTACTCTTCCATAATTTCTTCTGGCGTGACGTCAATGATATTTTTGGCATCACCGATCTTTTGTTCCAATTCGGATAACCTTTTTTCAAGTTGTTCACGAGACATACCCTCCAACATATTATGGGTTACTTCTTTTCTATCTACATACATTCCTGCTAGTTGTCCTAGTCTGAATTCAGAATTGATTGCTGCTGCAAATTGATTTTTATCTACGGCTAAGTCGCCAAACTTTTCTAATCTTTTAAAAGAACGAAGTTTGTTTCCATACTTTGCTTCTTCTTGTGCCAATTTCTTTTCAAGATATCTAACTACGTGAGGATTTAAATTTGGATTTGTTAATCTTGAAGCCATTTCAGATAAACCGTTTTTAGTTTTTGATTTATAACCAGCTTCTTCCGCTGCTTTAGATTTGGATATAGAACCCCAATTAGCAACAAGTGTATCCACAAACTTTCTTTGTTTTGGAGTTAATTCATGTACAGTTTTTAATATATTAGCTTTTTTAGGCATTGCCACATCATACTTAAATCGGTCAAGTTTTTCTAGTCCAATAAGATATTTTTAACCTTTTTAATATTCTCAAACCATTTAGGTACTCATCCCACAAGGTAGTTTATGTCAGGTATGTCAGGTCTATGTCACATATTTAGAGTGTTTGTGACAGAGTATTATTCAATATATTCAATGTCTTATGTCTAAAATAGAGGTCTTGTCACGTATGTCAGACTTTTTTTAGAGGTAGTGAAGTAGTAAAAGGGTAAAAATATCTATTTAGAGGTCAGTCTTTTGTAATTTTTGTGAAATAAGGTATTCTTTTGTTGTTTTTTTGCTTTCATGCATTTCTAAAGCACATTCACCACAGAAAAAATAATTATCTTTCATGAAGTCAGCTTTCTTTTCCCTGCAGTTAGCACAAAGAGGTCTGGTATCAACGAATCGGTATCCGTTTTTATTATTAAAGGAATATTTCATCATATTCCCCATGTTGATTGTTCGACACATAGTCACTAGTTAGCATATCTGTATTTAATCCTAAAGTAAAGGTTTTTCCAAAATTTTTTAAATTGTGGATTTCTAGCTCTTAAATAGCTTTTTGCGCAGTTCTTCAATAATCTTTTGTAGTTTTTTACGTACATTTTGGTCTTTTTCCTCCTTAAGTTGATTGTATTTAGTGAAATATCGGACAAAAAGATGTTGTTTTTGAGTGAATCTAACTATCCCAGTGTCCAGTGCCAAAATATACCTATCCCGTACCCAGTCAGCGTCTAAACCAGCGTTATAACATACATTCTGGAAGTCATTAGAGTTCTCTACGAACCAATCATGCGCTTGTGCTTTTGCAATAGATTCGTTTCGCGTTTGACTTGTATTTAGCACATCTTCAATTGCCATAGTCAATACTGCTCTCCACAGTTTCACTTCTGGAGTCAAATCTGTTTTAAGCATCTCATTCGACAACCCCATACCTAATACTTTTAACACCTTGTTTGTTAAATTCATGTAGCTCCATGTTTATTCGAGGATTAGTTGATTTTGGGGGGAAATGCAATAGAAGTCGAGGAGGACTAACAAAGGGTAAAATATAATCCTCCTCAACAAATCAAAGCAAATTAACTCACCATTTAGGGAAAAATAGTGTTTTAATCCTTCTTTCTTAACTTAATTATCTTAGCTTGTAAAGACCTTACATCTTCTTTTTTTCGTAAAATTCTTTTTTCATGAGCCGATTTTCTTGATTGAATAGCTAAATTAATAAACTCAAACCCATCTTCAGACATGCCAAAAGTGTGTCCAATAAACAACATAGACATAGCAGAAGTCACCTGGGCATATTCTATTTTGTTTAAACGATTCGCAAGGAGTTCTAACACTTCTTCCATATGTTTTTTATTTACTTTGTTTTTCATATTAGTCTTTATCATATGGATCGATTCCAGTGGCCAGTGTCGAGTGTTCCTTCTCCTTCTCTACTCCTCCACAGCCACCGCATAAATGGTAGTTCCCGTTTTCGTCCGTCTCGTAATGATTCCCTTTACAGGTGTCACAGATTTCGTATTCTTTCATGATTTATAGATCCTCCTACTCCAAGTTTTATCTAGTAAGTAATACCAGATTCCGTTAATAAATGGCTCAATAATTGCATCGGCCGTTGCTAAATGTAATTCAGCACCCGTTATAAAAATATTACATAAAGATGCAATAAAAATATGACCTACCGTATAAATAATTGCTCGAGCCAATGAGCTATGCTGTAGCTGTAGTTTTAAAAATACAAATATACCTTTCGTAAATTCAGTCATAAAATATTAAAATAAAGTTACCGAAATAATGATTGCAGCAACACCCCATAAAAGAATACAAACATTAGTCCAAATTTCATCTTGTTTATTATCCCAATCCGATTCCAACACTTTTCGATTCTCATAAGTAATACGTTCTAATGTGTTCTTTAATTGCTTTCTCATCTTTTCGTATCGTCGTTTCATCTCCTTCCAATAGTATGACATGGCGTAACCTCCTTTGTTTAATAATTTTTTCTACCAATGTTTCTTTCCATATAATGGATTTACCTTTCCAGATAATTTCTTGTCCTTTTATATTAGGCACGTTTCATTTTCTTTCTAATGATTTTGTTATCGACTTTGTATAGAATCCAAGTATCTTTTCCATCAAAGTAATATCCATCGATATTTTTCTTTTTCATGCTACCTCCCTGTTGCGTTATATCGTAATTTTCTTTTTCTTGCTTTCAATGTAATGTAACTTTCTCTTTTCGCACACACTTCATCATTTAAATAACGAGACCAAGTCATCTGTGCTTTAAAAAAAGATTCATACACATGAATAAAAGAATTAATTTCTTTCCAAGATAAATCATAACCAAGTGCTCTCGTATTATAATTTAAAGGTGGATCATATTTTCGGATCCATCGCTTTTCATAATGTTGTCGGATTCTATAATCTTCGGATTGTACATGCATTGTTCTAAAATAATGAAATACAGGACCAATACCTTTTTGTTGAAAGCCAGATCGCCGACCACCCACTTTCTGAATTTTATAATGTTTATGATAATGATCGAGTATTCGAATCAAAGGGAATTTACTTTCTCCAATGTAAATAAGTTTTTTATCCTTATCAAAAAGAAAATAAACCCCAGGTTGATTATCTTCAATGATATTCACCGTACAATTTGATATATCTTTTATTTTACTTAATTGCATCAGAACCTTTTTTAAGAAGTTCCTTTCGATAAGCATCTAACGATCGCTTGTTCTTTTTTGCAAGTATTTCTACATAATCATTGACCAGTTTGGATATCATTCGCGCTGGATTCCTTTCTTTGATAGTGCAGAGTGCGGTTAAAAGTGTGTGCGTTTCTTTTTTTACAGCAACACTTTTCCATTTATTAATGTCCATTGTTTTTTCTCCTTAGTTAATGGTATGTTTTTTGTATAAATTTTCAGCAGGGCCAACATCATATCCGTCGCCATCCTGCCATCTTCGTTTGAATGGAATATCTCCTTCCATGACTTTAGCAAACATATGTTTTAGAAAATCCACATCTTCATCTAACGTGGTAGGGCTTAAATTTTTATATGCTTCTACAAATTCAATCCACATAATGCTAAACAACAAAGTTTCTTGCATTCCTGAAATCATGGGTTGATTAGTTATTTTTTCATGAAGTTGTATACCTTTAATCATAAATTTTTGTACTTGTCTTTGCCAGTCTCTTTGATGTTTTGCAAACATAGCATCTTCATTTTCTAATTTTTTTTTCATATTCTCCTTAAAATGTTGTGCCAAAAATAAATGCTGCAATTGCTGCAAGTAATCCTAGACATAGTTTTGGAAATAACAGTAAGAATAAAACAAATATAGCTAAACCGATATTATCCATTAATTTACTAACCTCATCTTTTCAACATACGCATCATGATGTTCTTTACAATAATCTTCTCTGTGTGCTAGTTCAGATAAAATTAAATGATTTGCAAGTTGAAAGTTTATGGGGAAAGTGCCGAAGTGTGGTCCACCGACTTTAATGCTAATTAATCTTTCTCTAGCACTAAACCATTCTGGGTGGTTTTCCGTTAAGGGATCGCCATCCACACTTTTATTGTGTATCTTACTCAAGATATCATCAATCTCTCGTACGAATAATTTAAAACAAACACTTTTAGCTTTGGTTATTGTCATTTGTTTCTCCATACATTTGTTGCATTATTTGTAAACAAGTTCTAGGATCCGAATACATAAATCGTTGAAGTATGTCACGATTTTCTTCTTTAGATTTTCCTAGTAATGTTACTTCGCCTGTGTCATAATTGATTGTAACTTTACCTTTCTTCTCGAGAGGTTTTAGTTTAGAGATTAGACGTTCTCTATTTGTTAAAGTTTTATTCATATCCCATGTATATAGGTTATGATAAGGAAAGGTCAAGTAAAAAATGTTAAAAACTTTTGCATTGTTTGGTTTAATTTGTTTTTCGGATAACAATCAATGGGGAGAATCTTGTATGAATTTTTGGGAAGAACCTGTAGTTCACTATAAGTCTTTAAGTGATTGTGATAATGCAGGTAAACGAAAAGCTATTGAAATTAGGGCTGTTTTAGAAAGAAATGGCTTGACAATTACCAATGGAGAATTATGGTGCATCGAAACCACAAAAGGCAAAAAAACTTGATTTTTCAATAAAAAGGAGTTAAAATTATCCCATGAAGTCGTATCGTATCCAAGCTCGACATCTCGGAGCGTACCTCGATCATAAAGTTGAGGCCGAGTCAGATGAGCAGGCGGTTGATAACTTCATTAAACAGCTGAATTCTAACAATGTAAAAATTCAAAAGGATTCAGCAGGTATACTTAAACATTTATGTTTAGTAACTATAGAGGAGATAGAGAATGGTAAGAACGTCTCAGTCACTTTTAGCAAAGAAAATGGCTCTTGAGTCTCTTTGGAACACTAAGTTCATGGAAGAGGGCAAAGTGACAAATGAAATGCAGACAATCTCTCGACAAATTAAAGATGTTGTTAGAGAGCTGATTGCAAGATCAGATTTTGAAACTGCAAATGGCAATAGCACAGATTACGAAATACACGCTTTTGCTGGTTAAATAGTTAGTAGTAGTACAAACAACCTAAAATTGAATGTTGTTATAAGGATATTTTTCGCTTAAAGGTAATCTACATAAGGCTGATCGTCAGTAATAACTGCCCAATGTATTTTTCCATTTTTCCATTGTTTTGCTTTCTTATAACAAAGTCCGCAAGTATAAATATTTACATCTTCTGTAGCATCAAACACTGTATCTCTTCTACAATTAGGACATTGACCAACAATAGTGTCTGGGCTAAGAAATTTTGTCATTACTATAGTTTAACTTGCATCACCCCAGTTGTCACCTATCGCAATATCTACTTTTGAAGGGACTTTCATGGGTACATCATCTAAACAGTGTTCCATTTTTGATTGAATTGTTTTTGTATCTTCGTCTGATGTAATATTAAAACAAAGTTCATCATGAATTTGTAACAGTGGCCTGTGGCCGTTGTCGTAACAGTCTATGATTGCTTGTTTAGTTTGATCTGCTGCTGAGCCTTGTATCAATCTATTTAATGCTTTATAAGTTCCTGCACGTTTCAATTGATGCATTTCGTATTTAGAAGATGCCTCTTGCAATGTCATTGGAGTATATACACCCCACGATTTTGGTTCCCACATGTTAAATCGACAATGTCTTCCTCGTATCGTCACCACACAACCTTTTTTATCTGCAACTGCCATACAACGATTAGCCAATTGTTTTACAAAAGGTACTTTACGATTATATTCTGCTAAAAGATTTTTCGCAGACTCCGTATCAATACCAAGTTCACGCGATAACTTCGCTGCTCCCATTCCGTAAAAGAGCCCAAGATTGATTGTCTTCGCTTGCGATCGAGGTATATCAGCCATATCAGCAACCACTTGGTGAAAGTCCGTGTCCTCTTTTTCATATGCTTTAATTAATTCAAAGGATCCTTCGAATCCTGAATCGACTGAAGATGCATAATGCACCACAAGTCTTGGTTCTTGTTGAGAGTAGTCGAATGAACCCCATTTGGTTCCTTCATCAGGCAAAAATAATGATCGAATTTGTTTTCCAAATTCTTTGTTTCTTGCTGGTACTTGTTGGAGGTTTGGGTTTGACATAGAAAGCCTACCGCTAACAGTCCCCCCATTATCACTACGTAACTGATTAATTTCCGCGTGAATTCGTCCTTTATGTTCATATTTAAATATACTATCAATAAATGTTGAATGAAATTTATTCATCTCCCTAGCTTCTCTTACAAGTTTAGCTAAAGGGTGAGTGCAATTTAACAACCAATTAGATGTAAAGCTAGGGGCTTTTGTTTTTTCTGTTCGATCATAAGGTATTTTAAGTGCGTCAAAAGCTTTCGATAAAGATACTGCTGCCCATATTTCTACATCAATTCCTGTTAAATCTTTGATTTCTTTAACTTTTTTCTGTTCTTCTTGAACAAAAACTTTTTTCATTTTATCTGCTTTTTCTAAATCAACTCTGATTCCATGCTCTCGCATTTCAATTAAGATTGGTAACAATTTAGTTTCCATATCAAATATAGTTTGTAAGTTTTGAGTTCTTATTTCTGTTTCAAATTTTCTCCATAACTTTAAAGTTAATTCAGCATCTTGTTCCGCATACTCTCCAACAAAGCTTGCAGGCAATCTCCATAAATCTTGCTTTGCATCAAGACCCCATTCTTCTGCTTTCTCTCTTAATTTTGTTTCTACTTTAACTTCGCCTAAATATTCTGCAGATAATGCATTTAAAGAATAACCTCTTCTGTTTTCATCTATAATAGCTCCAGCTAACATCGTATCAATAATTCTTCCGTTCACTTTAATACCCATAGCTTTACACCAACCAATATCGTATGAAGCATTATGACAAATCTTGTCTGCATCTGACGCCATCATTTTTGCAAACCATTTTAAAGTCATACCAGGATCTAAGTTTGGTCCCTTTTCGTGTGCAATAGGAAAATATCCTTTGAATCCATCTGCAGCTACAGCAATTCCAACCACTTCTCCATTTTTTGTAGCCCAACCTGGTCCTTTTTGTTTTATATCTGGATCTCTTGTTTCTAAGTCAATTGCGATAACAGATCTGTTAGTTAAGTCTGGGTATTCGGTGGGCGGTGTCCAGTCACTTTCAGTCTGTGTAAATGTTAATTGTGTAGTCATTTAGTTATATAACTTCCTAACATCATTTGATTTGGAACATCTAAATGATAATCAATAATGTCTTCCCATTGATATTCTGAAAGCAACTGTTTCATTTCGTTTTTATCGGGCTCACCATCAAACTCTACTAATATTCTTGGTTTGAAATGTTTTATTATTTGTAATCCACCTTTAATAATATCTCTTTCTACACCCTCTGCATCAATCTTAAGTAAATCTAATCTATTTAAAAACGTATAATTAAATTTTGTATCTATTTTTGTAACCATAATTGGATAACCCCATGGTTTATGTAAAGATTCAATAGTCAGAGCTCCTGTGTTAAACACTCTATTGTATTCGAGCTCCTCTACTTGTTTTACAGAATTGTAGTTATGAATTCCTTCAAAAAAAGTAGTTACATTATAACAACCATTATTAATTACATTAAAATTTAATAATTGATTTAAAAATCTTTGTATTTCAAACGTGTACACATGCTTACATAATTTTGCCATAGCCACCGTATGAGTTCCTACATGAGCTCCTATTTCTATTACAACGGAATCTTTTGTCAGGAACGAAGAATAACATTCATGTATTTTCTTTTCCCAACCGCCCGTATCTTTAATAGATGCTTGAATAAAATGATCACAAGCAGGAAGATAAATATCATTACCGAAACAATTTACTTTATTAATCATTAATTTATTTTATATTCTAATGTTTGTAATTCTAATGAAGTTACTTTAGGCAAAGTAATATTATTAAAAAGAAAATCTATACACATTAATTTACCATTGTAAAATATATTTTCAATATCAAAAGTTTCAAATCCACTATTTGCCATGTAATTAATAATTTGTGCAAAATTAGGAGCTCCTTTATTATTAGGATGAACAGGACATTCTAATTGAACCCATTTTGTTTTTGTAAATAAAGGTAAAGAACCTTCTATAATTTCTAGTTCTGCTCCTTGCACATCCATTTTTATATAATCATAATTTTGAAATGGAATTATATCCATTAATTTTTTAGTTTTAATTTTTTTAGAATTAAATTTAATATTAGAGTTTTCTAAATACAAAGAGTCTCCTGTTTCACTTTTATCACTATGATAAAAATCTCTTTCTTCTTCATTTTGACCTACATATGCACTAATAAAAGTTCCTAATTCATTTAATTCTTTTGCATATGTATCAGAAGCATCAATTAAATATAAATTTACTGTCGGATAACTTTTTTTTAATCGTTTAGACCATTCTCCTTTATAACAACCTACATCTACTGCATTATGAATAGATACTTTATGTTCTTTTAATCTACCAAATAAATTTGTATGTATTTCTATAGGTTTAGTAGACATTATTTGTTATGTCCTTTACGCATTTGCTCAATCTCTAATTCACAATAATGTATTATTTTTTTTAAATCTTCTATTCCGTTTTTATCTTTATATCTCACTACATATTTAATTACGTTTCCTTGAAAAAAAGAAAGATTGTTTTCTGTTATAAATGTATAGGGCTGTATTGTATGTTTACTATAATGATCCCCACCTTCTTGTCTATTAGATGGAAACACTCGTTCAAGATCTTCTTTAGTTGTCATGTTTGCTCCTTACATAGTTAGATAATATTTTGCCAATAGGGAAATAATACTCATGATTAGTAGATAAAAAATGAAGTGTTTTCTTTGCTCTAGTAACTCCAGTATACCAAACACGAGCTTCTGCCATTTTTTCCACACCATTTTTATTTGAAAAATTAGAAGGCCAATTAGCTTTTTCATAAATAAGAACATTATCTGCTTCACCTCCTTTAACTGCGTGGATAGTGTCGATAATGATGTTTGATTTGTCATTAAGTTCAATTCCTTTACTTAACACATTTTCAAAATAATCCAAGTCTCTAGATGTAAATTTTCTATTTAAAACTTTCCACCATTCTTTTTCTGTAGAGGTTAATCCACATTGATATAATTTTTCTAAATTTAATGGTTCGTTAGGATGTATAGTAGACCAATTTTTCGAATCAATCTTACGCCAACCTCTTCCAATCTCTTGTATAAAATCATACAACACTCCTACTTCTTCTCTTACTAAAGTTTCTCCATCAATTAATTTTCTCCAGTAATTAATTGCATTCCATTTATTAATATTAAAAGATTTATTGCCTCGCATATCTTGAAAATATAATCCTTTTTGTCTTGCCATTTCTTTTAATTCATTCACACAATCTCCAACCCGACCTAGAATAAGCCAATTGCCAGATAGCTGTTCGAAAGGCACTTCGTTAAACTTTGACCACCTGGCAATATGACCCTCTACATCGTTAGATGTAAACTCTTTTTCCTGTCTTATAGGAATTAATTTCAATATCTGTTCTGATAATAAATGCACATCTTTATTTAATCGATATGATTTCTTTAATATAAACACTCTACCTGGAAAGTTTAAAAAGGTATGCACATCTGCACCATTCCATTCATAGATCGCTTGATCATCATCTCCTGCTAAATAAATTCTATGAGCTTTGTCTGCAACCTTCGCAACAAATTGCCATTGAAGAGGAGTTAAATCTTGTGCTTCATCTACAATAAATACTTTATAACTTTGAACGGGTACTTCTTTAATAAATTTTTGTACCATATCTGTAAAATCTATTCTGTGATCTTTTTTAAATGCTTCGTAGTTTCTTACAATGTCTTTGTATTGTTTGAATCGAGCTCTCTTCATAGATTCTCTTCTAAATCCTTCATCAGGATGAATTAACATATTCCTAGATTTATCATAAACTCTTAAACACCAATTATTAAATACTTTATGATTCATATCTTCTTCAGTAAGATCTGCTTTAACCGTTCCAAACGTTGTATGAAACTCTAACATATCTGTTTTAGGATCCAGCACTTGAGCACTTCGTAAATGTTTTTTACAAAAAGAATGTATGGTTCTAAAATTATCAAAGTCTTCTTCTTTGTAATCTTTAAACTTTTTTAATACTCTAGATACCGCTTCGTTAATTGCTTTGTTGGTAAAAGATACATAAACAATTTCGTGTGGTTTAACTCCAAGTCGTAACCACTTTTCTAATATTTTAATTAGTCTAGTAGTTTTGCCTGTGCCAGGTGGACCAAATATTTTAAAAGTTTTATTGGTTATCTGGGTCAAACGATGGGAGTTTTTTGTCGAATCTAACATTTCGATCTTTAATATCCTCTAGTTTAGGTTTAGGTATCTTCCATAATCTTGCAGTATAATCACCGTGCTTACGAATATATTCTGCACCATTATCAATTAACATTTCTTTAACTTCAGATGCCTTTAAGTTCTGACCTTCTTTTTTTAAAAACTTTTTAAATATTTCTGCTCTAAAAAATAAATAATTGTTTTCTTCATAAACATAATCAGTTTGTGTTTGAGTAATATGATCTGCAACTTGATTGTCATCAATAAAGTTTTTAAACAAATATTGAAATTCATCTTTATCATCATCGGTAAAGTCATATCCCTCTACATCTGTTTGAATTGATTTTAAATAATTTAACCATAGATGAAATTGTTCCTTCTCCATAGTTTTCCAAACAATATCTGTATCAAACAATTCTGTTTTTAATAATTGTTGCTGACACAACTGTTGTCCTGTAAGTCTTACAGGTTTTTTATCTATCGTTAAAATATATTTAGGTGGTTTGGTATTTATCTTTTGAAAGGAGTCTACAGAAAAACTATAGTTACCTTTACCAATACCTAATTTTCTTTTGATGCATAAGTCTTGATTACAAAATCTTTTTGCAGGTGGTGTATTACATTTGTAATTATATTCCTTTTCTTTATTTAAAGATTTAATAATAGTATTCTTAATTTCATTTGCAGGTAATGCATTCTCTCCCCAATTTTTATTTACTTCATGAAGATCATTTTCCCATGCACCATCTTTACCTAACTTCTTAATCATACAGACACCTACGTTAAATAAAGCTTCGTTACGACCTCCTGCTTCCATAGATTGTGTCATAAATGCTTGAACACATGGAGGATACTCATTAAACATATCATCATTCGCATGTTCTAATTTTGCTTCTATCTTGTAAAAATCTTCTGGTTTAATTAAATATTTTTTTACTGCTGCTTCTAATGCATCAATAGGTATTGAGTGGCCGTTATCGTTTATTGCGTAACGCATGGTCATCTCTGCATTGTGATAAGGAAGATTTAACCAATTACCAATAGTTCCTAATTCTACATTAATGGTTCTTTGTTTAGGAAATATTTCACAATCTCCAAAACCAAGTACACCAGCAATCTCTGTTAATTTAGAAATCATATCCGATGCAGGTATGACTCCATCAATATGTAAGAATAAATGTAATCCACCAGATTTAGATCTGTATGGAAATAAAGGAATATTATTATCTCTAATTTTCTTAATTGTAGATGTAATATCTAAATTATATTTATCTACATCAATACATCCCCACTTACAGTTATTGTCTTTCATGATCGGTACAATACCTAAAGACAATTCACCTTTGAGGTGTTTCAGGAATAATTCTTTTGTTACAGCGCCTTTCTTAGTAAATGCCTTTCCTTCAGCTTTACCATCGGACCTACGAGCCCCATTTAGCTCGTAGGTACCGTAAGCAGAGTCTAATCCACCGAATAGGTCGCTAAAAAAATCTAGCGACTCCATAATTAAAACGGTGTAGCCTCCGCAGTGTTCTCGTTCTCTTGAGACAGACTAACCTTAGCCATTCCTTTAGAACAAGTTTCATAGAAAGCTTTTGCACCTTCCATTAAAGTTGCATTAGGAATGTCTTTAGTATGTTCTACTTCCCAACCGTACCAAGAACCTAAATTATTCTTTTCTAACACAGTTTTCAAAGTATAGATTTGAGACCATGTTGGTGGTTGGAAAAAGCCATTCTTGCCTTTTCGTCTTTGAGATAACATCATTGAATTCCACTTCTTAGATTTCTTTGCTTGAGTGGCCTTCATAACAATGACCGCTGTTTCAGCAGGTTGATCATTCTCATCTACAATTAAAACATAGTGATAATGAGTTGGCTCAATGTAATTACCATTGTCCAATCTATCTTTTCTATCATCACCTCTTTTAGTTTTAGTCATGATGTCTGAATCTGCAGGATAAGAATTAACAGGTGCAAGCGAATCAGCTTTACCTCTGTCTGCCCATTCTACATATTCGAATTTATAAAAACACGGTACGACTTTAAATCCGTCTTTACCGTTATACAGTTTATTCAGAACAGTATTAATTACTTGTCCTGGTCTTGCATTCTCAATAAACTTTGAATCACCTTGTGTTACATGAGGTGAATTGCTAGTGAGAATTTTAAGAAATGGAAGTGATACATCTTGTGATGTAACATTTTCCGCTCCAGCACCAGCAAACTTCTCTAAAGAAGAGATGTCTAATGATGGAGGTGCAGCTGTAGTCTTTTCGACTACCGCTGAAGAGTTGGCTTTTTGTGTTGCCATTTTTTGCTCCTTATGTGTTAGTTGTTAGTTGTTATTTTGGTCTTCTGACTAATATACAATCCAAATAAATCGGAAGGTATATTTACACCCTTTTCGATTTGATCTCTCACAAATCCTCTAAGAGTTTGCCAGTGGACATCTTCCTTTTGGTCGACGACCAGTCCTTTTGATTCTAATTCAGCTTTTAATTTTGCTGCCTCAGAATCTTCCCCTTTACCAAACGATAGGGTTAAATTATTTTTAACCAAATCACCAGCATTATTTTTGCGGAGCCATTCAAAAGCATCCGCTTTTCTTTCCTCTGGGATTTTCGCATAGTAATAAGGAGAAACCTTAACTGAAGATCCATCCTCTAAATCAAGTCTAGAAACACCAGCTTCTGACATCAGAGCAGGAATAACCTCCTCAGATAATCGAGTCTGTTCAGCTTTAGCTTCTTGTAAAGCTAATTCTGCTTCTTCAACTTTTTTATTTTGGGATAGAAGTTTATTGCAATGATCTGCAATATCTTTGACTTTATCAGTTTTTATATTTATCGTTGTTAGTTGTTCTAAGTCCATAAATGGCCTCCTATATTTAATTACTTGACTATATAAACATTAATAACTATATGTCAACTATTATGTTGAACTTGTTTAACTACAAAACCCCACCTTACAAGCATCAGAAAACTGCATTAGAAAAATCTTGGGATAAAGATTCCTATGCATTCTTTATGGAAATGGGTACGGGTAAGACAAAAGTTGCGATAGATAATATTGCTCTTTTACGCTTACATAAAGGTATTACTGGTGTCTTAATCATTGCTCCTAAATCTGTTTACACAGTTTGGGCCTTTGATGAAATTAAAAAACATATGTCTCCAGACATAGAATATTCTATTTATGCTTGGAACATAGACAAACCAAAACGTTTAAAAGAAGCTTATAAAAAGAATAAAGATTTAACTATCTTTTGTATGAATGTAGAAGCTTTATCTACGCCTCGTGGTTATAAAGCTGCTGTAGAATATTTATCAAAACATAAAGCATTAACTATTATTGATGAAAGCACTACAGTTAAAAATCATAAAGCTATTCGTACAAAAAACGTATTAAATTTAGCTGAATATTCTAAATATAGAAGAATACTTACAGGATCTCCTGTTACTAAATCTCCCTTAGATTTATATACGCAGTGTGATTTTTTAAGTCCTCATCATTTAGGATTTACTTCTTATTATACTTTTAGAAGCCGTTATTGTGTTACACATAGATTAGATTTAGGTGGAGGTCGTTATACTGAAATACCTAAATACTATGTACGTATGGAAGAACTAGAAGAAAAATTATCTAAATTTTCTTTTCGTGTAACTAAAGACGAATGTTTAGATTTACCTCCTAAACAATATGCGAAACGTTATGTTGAAATGAATGAAGAACAGAAAAAAGTTTACGAAAGTCTTAGACAAGCAGCTATTGCTATTGTTCAAGATGATACTGTTTCTTATAATAATAAATTAACTGAAATTATTAAACTACACCAAGTAGCTAATGGTTTTGTTAAAACAAATGATGGAGTAATTAAAGAATTTAAAAATCCTAAACTTCATGCTTTGTCAGATATTATTGATGAATCAGATGGTAAAATGATTATCTGGGCTACGTACATTTATAGTATCGAATCTATTATTAAATTTTTAGAAGAAAAATATGGTAAACAATCTGTTGTTGCTAACTATGGTGCAGTAGATTCAGCTAAAAGAACTTTAGCCATGAAACGTTTTCAAGAAGACGATACATGTAGATTCTTTGTAGGTAATCCGTCTACAGGTGGATTTGGTCTTACTTTGACTGCAGCAACCAATGTAGTTTACTTTTCTAATTCATTTAACTTTGAAGTTAGAAAACAATCTGAAGATAGAGCGCATAGATCAGGACAAACTAAAACTGTTTTGTATACTGATATTATATGTCAATCTACTTTAGATGAACGTGTATTATCTTCTTTATCTAATAAAGATAAATTAGCATCTAAAACACTTGGTGATGAAATTAAAGATTGGCTTAAATAGTTATCTAAACCAGATGAACCCCAATCTTGGTCATCATCATTTATTGTAATGCCTTTATTTGTTTTATTCATAATAACTCCTTTACATGATTTACTGTAACAGAATTATGTAAAGTGGTGCAACAAAAGTGGCTTAATTCCTTGTTAATTTGATATTTAATTTACTGTAAATTATTTACTACTTGAAACTCTAATTAACGTTATTATATAATGTTTGCGGTGCAACAATAGGGTTGGCCCATAAACTTTGCTTATAACAAGGAGGTTAATATGACAGGTTTAGATATAATTAACAAATTCCAAAAAGATCTTTGGAATAAATCAAACACATTATTTGGTGATTCATTTGACGAAATGTTTATGAATTTATCAAAAGTACAATCGTTTCCATTTTACAATGTGGTAAAATACGGAAAAGGTGAGTACGGAATTGAACTAGGTTTAGCTGGATTCAATAAAAAGAATATCAAAGTTGAATACAAAGATGGTATATTAACTGTTGCTGGTCAAGTAGATGACAAGGAAAAAGAATATATCGAAAAAGGTCTTGCAGCTAGAAAATTCTTTAAACAATTTTCATTGAGAAATGATGTTGTTGTAGATGAAGCTAAAATGGAAGACGGTGTATTAACAGTTAAATTAGGTGTTAATGAACCAGAAGAAATAAAAGCTCAGGAAATCAAGGTTAAATAATGTGGCCTTGGACTGAAGAAGAGCTTGATTTTATTAATATAAAATAATCTTATCAAGGTATCTCTTATCTCTTTCTTGGGTTAGCATTCTTGTCTAACCCAAGGAGGACAACATGCCAAAAAAGAAAAAAGAAGAAACAATCGAAGATATCTTAGATAGAATAGAAGAAGACATACAAAAAGCTAGAGATAAAGTTTGGGAAATGGAACCAGCAGATCAAGAGGATGAAGATTCTTTTGATGAAGACGAAGATGAAGAGGACGAAGAATAATGAAAAAAGAATGTGCAATTTGTAAAAAAGAATTTGAAGCTATTCATGAACATCAAACAATTTGCAGTAATGAATGTAAACAGGAAGCGTTAGCAAAATTAGACGAAGGGTCTAATGAATGCTTATCTTGTCAATAAACGTTTAATGTTTGGGCTACCACAGTGTAGCCCAAACAAGTTGTTTTTACACTTTTAATATACTTATTATTTAGAAATTGACAAGAACTTTTCGTATCGTTCCATAAATTTTTCTTGATAGTTTTTTAATTCCTGATCTTGTAATAACCATTGTTGGTATTCGTAATTTCTAGAACACATACGTATACAAGCTGCTTCTATTGGACCATACATTTGTGTATGAGCTAAACTGTATGCTCCTAACTGTAATTTATAATCTTCTACCCATTCATCTCTTTTTGGTTTATTTGTTTGTTTCCAATCAAATATGGTAGGCTTATCATTTGCAACTGCAACAAGATCTGTTGCGCCTGCATATTTTTCTGGATAAGCTAAACTTACTTCATTGCCCCAAACTTCTGTAATATCATTACATTTACTTAATATGGTATGAGCCATCTTTCTAGCTTTAGCTCCTGTTTCTGATAGATTTAAATACCCTTCTCCTTGGATATATTTTTCTATGACTAAATGCATTTCAGTACCAACAAGTGCAGCTTCGTTTTTAATTCTATCTGCTTCTGCCTCGCCTACTCTTTTTTTCCATGCATCTAAAGCGCTTTGGTCTTTTGTCGCTCCTAAAATCGTTGTTACACTAGGTAATTTAGTTCCATCTACAGCATATAATCTTTTACCTGTTTCTGGATCTTCTGCTCTAGAATACTTCTTATAGTTGTATTTATTTATTAATTTGTAATCAGTTAATGCGATGTGAGTTTCTTCTTCTATAAATTTCATTTAGTTCTTATGAACCAAAGTGACTAGAAAGTAAAGATAAAACTATTGCAAATAAACCACTAATTATCCACTTTTCTAATCTAGCGATTCTTGCAAAGGTTTGTTTTTGCATAATTCTACAAAGTTTTTCGTGTTCTTCTATTTTTTGTAAAGCTGATTTTTTACGCATTTAAAACCTCATCTGCTCGTGCATATGCATCCTCTACTAATCCACCATCATTAAATCCTCTTTGTTGAGCAATTGCTTGACCTAATGTGTCTTGTGGAAATAGCGCTGCAAATTGTCCAGGTTGTTGTTGTCCAGTGGTCGGTGTTACTCCCATAGGAGCTTGTGGCATCTCTAATTGAGAACCCTGTACTTGTGGTATTTGTTGTTGAGGCATTTGTTCTACTGGATTGTTATTTGCCACTGCATTAAATTGTTCCTCACTTTGTGCCATTAAATTAGCACCTTGCATAAATTCTTCGCCTTCCATAACCTGATTTCTATCTAGTTGACTTGCATATTTGTATTCAGGGTAAATTCTATCTCTTGTAAATTGAGGTAACATTTCAAAATTAAATCCTGCTTTCAAAGGAATATTAGGTTGTAAAGATAATAATTTTTGTCGTACTTCTTCAAAATCAATATTATTTGGATTCACTCTAAAATCATCTCCTTCATTTTCCATAATACTATTTATTGCTCTTGCGTAAGCTGTTCTAGCTCTAGGCATTAATTGAGGTGTAATTTTAGATACATTTGGATCGTCAGACAATGTTCTGTAATATCTATTCATATCCATAACATTTTCTGCAAGTTTAGGACTTGCTAATATACTTGCAAGTATTCTACCTCCAAGAATAATTTGTAAAGTTTGTCCAATACCAAAAGCTGCCGCAGAAGCTCCTGCAACAATACCACTTCCCGAACCAGCTCTTAAGGTTAGTGATCTTTGTACGAATTTAGATGGATCTGTAAACTCAACGGTATCTATAGCACGTTTAACATCGATTAAATCTTGTAATTTTTTAACCGCTAAGTCTCCTTTTTGTCCTCCACCAAACATTTCTCTTAATTTGTCTCGTCCTTGAGGACTATCAATACCAATTCTTTTTGCAAAGTTATCTATATTAACTTCTCCAAAATTATGGTTAGCAATTAAACCTTCATTAAGATTTGCAATACCTTTACCTTGAGTAAATACTCTTCCATCTATTTGTGTAACATCAAATGTTTCATTTACTTTAGCTTTGTTTCTAACTCTTTGCTCTACTTCTGCTGCAAGCTCTTCCCATCTTGGTCTAATAAAACCAGATGCTCTAGCTCTTTCTCCGATTTGTTGTGCAGACAATCCACCTAAATCTAATAATTTATTGCTAGTAGAATCATTCCAAGCATTCCAAAAAAATTGTTTTACATATCTATCATATACAGCTCTAGATTCTTTACTCTCAGGAATTTTAACTGTTCTCACAACTTGTCCTGCATCATTAAATATTTTGTATTCTGATTTAGTTAATCCTAAAATTTGTTTTAATTGTCTAACAGAATCAGGACTATCAGAGGCTAATATCCTTGTAATAACTTTATCAAACACTTCGTCAGGTGCAAGTGAAGCAGTTCCTACCATTTCAATACCTTTGTCCGCAAACAATTTAGCATCTTGTGCTCTTAATTTTCTTCCTACCGCTGTTTTTTCAAAAGGTCTCAATACCATAGAATAAAAAGTATTTGCTTCTTTTAATCTTCCAAATGCAGCTTCCGCAGTTCTAATTCTAGAATCAATAAAAGCTTCTGCCGCTGCTGGTCCTTGTTCTTGTGCTAATTGATCATAATCATTTTTAAATATTTTTTTCAATGTATCTCTTTGAGTAGCATCTGATAAGCTATTTAGATCTCTTTCCATCGCAGATCGAATCATAATAAGTTGATCATTTACATTTTTATAATTAGATGAACTATAAGCTGCCGTTCGTAATTTAGATAAACCTAACCAATCACTTATTCTCATGTGATCTTGTTTTCCTACTTCTTCTAAATAATTAAAATAATTGACCATAGGGTCATCAAATTCACTTATTTTTTTCATTTGACCAGCGGCAGGAGTTAAATAACTATCCCATAAAGCACTTCTTTCAGGATACACTTCTTTTAATCTTTCAAGTAATTTTTTACTTGTTTCTTTAACTTCTCTAGTAGGAATATAATTAGGATTACCTATATCTTCATAAAATTTTCTAAATCCATTATATTCATCTTTAATAGCAGACCATACTCGTTTCCATTCGTTTTTAATTTCGTTAGCTCCCGCATAATTCATAATACTATTATTAACGGAAGGAGGAAGTTCTAATGCTTCCATGACCTCTAAAAATTTTTCTTGAGTTAATTTTTGATTAAATTCTTTGTTAAATTTAATTAAAGGACCTCCTACAATTGGATATACCCCAATGGTAGTAAAGAATTTTTTAAAGAAATTTTGCCAAGCATTGTCTCCTGGTATTAATGCTGCAATGCTAGGTCTCATCCCTAAACTTTCAAATTTTCTTGCAATTGCTTTAGATTGTTCTGAATTCAATCCTAACGAACCTTTTAATCCTCTACCTGCAAATCTAACTGCTGGTATAAGTCCTAATGCACCTCCAGCCCAAAGAATATCATTTTGTGCTTCTACTAATGAATTATAAAGTAATCTATCTGAAAACTTCATTTTTCTAATATCATTATCACTAAGATTAGCCATATCTTGGTTAGTTGCACCTACAAAGTCAGATCCTAAGTTACCTATTTCATATAAAGCTGAACCTCCAAATGCTCCACCAGCACCCATTAAAATAGATTCTGCTTCTGTAGCTAATGCTGGGGATGCTCCTCTTCTTGCATATTTTTGAAATAGGTCTATCGTATCATCTGCCCAACCTGCTACATTAGATAATATTCTTATTGGAGCTCCTGCAATACCTGGTATTTTAGGTAATTTTTTTAATCTATCTGATAATACAGAAAATCTTTTTCCATATATGTCCGCCATTCCTCCAAATCTATTATCTACACCATAGTAATCTCTAAAACCATTTTTTTGAAATGCTTCTAATAAAGCGGATTGGTTTTTCATGTAAGGTACCATAGCCATACCTGCAGCACCTGTTAAAACTGCATCTCCTCTATCAATACCTGTAGCAGTTTCAAATGCTTTTAATCTTTGTTCTTTAGTTCCAGCAACACTTTGTGCTCCTAAATCAATTAATCTTTCATAGTCTTTAATACCTTCGTAACCTTTTAATTCCCCTGATTTAAAAGCTTCGTCTAATGCTTGTAATTGTATAGGTTCGAGTTTTCTTGTATCGATTTGTTTATTATCAATTGCTGTTTGTAATTCTTGAATTGTAGGCATTACTTACCTCCCGCAATTGGTATTGTACTTAAGATATCATTTCGCGTTGGTTTATTTTTAGTCATTTGACTAGATGCATATTCTTTTTTTGATGCACTATAAGTGTCTCTTACTCCTGGAATATCCATAAAGTTTGTTTGAATAAAGTCTTCTGAACCTCCATTTAATTTAAATTGTAATAAATAATTAGAAGCTTTTTCTCTAAACTCTTCTCTTAAATTTTCATAGTTCTTTCTAATCTCTCTTGGAGATGCAATAAATTTAATAATTTGAGTTCTTTGTGCAGCATTATCGATATCTTTTTGTGTTAATCTATCTTCTGATTTGTTTGCATTCGCAACAATATATTTCATACGTTGTTCAATAAGTGCAAGTTTAGTGTATTTAGTTAAATCTTCATCTGTAGGTCTATAATCTTTTGCAATGATACCTGCTCTTTTTAATTCTTTTTCAACTCGTTTGGCTCCATTGTCTATAGCATCTTGTATATCTTTTTCATATTGTTGTTTTAGGTTTTCTCCTTTTGTAGTTTTACTTAAAAAACTTTTTTCTGTATTCTTGGCCATGATGTTTTTAAGTTCTGCATCAACGGATGCAGTTTTATTACCTAAACCACCTTGTTCTCCTGCTAAGAAATCAAATGTACCAAATGCTCTTTCTGTCATTAATCCAAAAGCAGCTTTAGGACCTGCTTCAGTTAAGGCATTATCAATAACATATTCAATCATTTTTCCACCACGTTTGTTTTCAAATAATTGAGAAGCATTAAAATTAATTTTATCATTATTAGGTTTTTGATCTGTCCCTGTAAAAGAAGCTTCAACAAATTGTTGTCCTACGCCTGGTACAAATTTTCTTTCATAAAACTTACCATCTTCTCCTTTAGCAAGTTTTTTATTTATAAATCCTCCAGGAGCAGATGGATCGTTAACTCGTACTGTTACATCTTCTCCTACACCAATTTTAGCTCCTGTTTTTTTAGCTTTCATTTTTAAAAAAGCGTCCGCTAATTTCATGTCTTGATCTTTTTGAGCTAAAGCCAATTGAAACATCATGTCCGCAGAAGCTCCTAAAGCTTGTCCACCTACATCTAAAAATCCTCTGACTCCTTTTTCTCTTGTTTTACCTGTTAACAATTGAGCGGCTGCTTTCATAGCTACAAGGTTATTTAAGTTATCATTAGAATCTCCAGTAATTTGTGCTAGTTGTTTTTTAAATGCACCAAACTCTTCTGCTAATGTAGGATCTTTTTGTAAAGATTTAGCTGCGTTCAAATTTTTACTTCTATCATTAACTAATGCTTGAACTTCTCCATCACTATAATTACCATTTTGTAAGTTAGCTGCATTAGCTGCTGTCTGTGCTCCTGGGTTAGGAGGTGTCGGTTGGCCTGTGTCTTTTGGCTTGTTAAGATATCCTCTTACTTGTTGTTCAGGAACATTAGATTCAATTGCAACTTGTTTAATTTGCTTGTCTGTCATCTTTGTTGCATCTGTAATACCTAATTTGTCTGCAACATCATTAATTTTATTTACGTCTTGTATTTGTTTGTTAAGTGTTTTTTCACCTTCTGTTTTAGGATTTTTAATTCCTGTTACTCGAGAAGGTTTAAGTAATTCTGGTGTTTGATCTTCTGTAGTAATTTCAGTTGAATATTCTGGTTTTGAATAAATTAATCTATCTTGAACATCTTTTTTATAATCTTGCATAGACATACCTTGAGGAGGTTGCATTGAAGGTTCATCTGCAAATGCTTGTCCTGTTACTCCTGCTCCAATAGATCCTAATGCAGTTCTTCCAGGATACTTTTGCATTAATTCCACTCCTGGTCTTGCTTTACTTTGTAGAAACTCCCCTGTTTCTCTTAAAGCTGCAATGCCTGATCTTTTTGCAGAATAAGGTAAAAATGCTGCTCCAGGGACAGCCATAGACAATCCGCTTAATACTTTACCAGCATCTCCTTCAGAAACACCCTCTGCTGCTTCTCGAGTTCCAGATGCAATTCCGTATGTTTCTAATCCAGTTAATCCAGTTTGAACTGATGGTTTAGCAAAAAATTGCCCTACTTTTGGTGCAAGATATCTATAAGTAGGAGCTGCCATTGTTCTTATTCCTGCCATTAAACCTCCTATATAATAGCCAGGTACTTTTTTACTATCAACTTTTCTAAGCTGTTCTGCTTTTTTTCTAAACAATGGTCTCATTAAGGTTTTATCCATAATGTTACCTCGCGTATGATACTGCTGTCTGTGTTGCAGCAGGTTGTCTTTGTAATGCAGAATAAGTTGCGTAAGCACCTAATCCTGCTCCTGCAGCTTGTGCTAATGGATTGGTACCACCAGGTTGAGTTGATTGAGTAACTGTAGACTGAGTTGTAGGACCCGCTGCATAAATATTTTTAAGAAACTCTGCTCTTTGATATGGTTCGTAAGATCTTTGTAGTTCTGTTTGTCTAGCAGCATCTAAAGCTTGTTGACCTAATTGTCTTTGTAATCCACCCGCTGCCATTAATTGATTAATGTCTCCTTGAGCCATTGATTGTTGTTGAGCACCTAATTGACCCATCAACTGACCTGTTTGTATTCCTGTTTGTGCCTGCAAGGCTTGGTTTTGTTGGAACGCTTGCATTGCTTGGTTAACAGCTTGTTGTTGTGCTAATCCTTGTTGTCTTAAAATCTGTCCTTGTAATTCTGCTTGTTGAACACCTTCTCTTCCACCACCAAATGCACCAGAAGTAATTGCTTGTCCTGCTAATCTTTGTTGTTGTATTTGTCCCTGTCTTGCAATTTCATCTAATACATTTGTTTGATAAGGATTCATATAAGCTTGAAATTGTGATGATGTAGGATCTAAAGCGGCTGCTTGTTGTGCTTGTAATAAAGAACCCAGACCTGCTTGAACAGTAGGAGCTCCTACTCCTGTTGTTCCAGATGCAGTAATTCCTTGTTGTTCTAATGCACTTAAAGGAGAAACCTGTAACGCAGGAATGTTAATCGGTTTTTGAGATAGCTGTGAAGCTATATCCATCAACCCAAGTTTTCGTTCTTCTATCCCTGGTGCTTCTCTTACATATTGTGTAGTAACCGCAGGAACAGAACTTCCGCCACCCCCTCCTCCTCCAAATAAACTCATCTATTTAATCTCCTTTTGATACTCGTAATGTTTAACTTTCCAACCATAATTAGATACAAATTTTTTATATCCTGGTCTTCCAAGCATACAAATTCTTTTACAATCATTATTTTTTGCAAATTTTTCTAATGCAACAATTAAACTATCAATCCATAATTCCATTTTTTTACCTGTACAAATACATGCTTGTAATTCTTTAAAATTAGGATTTTGAAATATTCTAGTTGTCATACATCCAAATACTTTGTTTTCTCCATCACTATCTTCACCAAACATAATAAATAATTGCATACGATCTTTTTCCAATTCTTCTTTAATATGATTTGGATTTGCATATGATCCTCCATATTTAAGAGCTTCTGCAATTAAAAAATGTACTAGTCCCCAATACTTATCTATTTCATTAGGATAAATAGGTATTACAGCTACTGGATCTTGTTTAATGTTCTGTTTTGTTTGCATTAATTAAATCATAAATTCTTTTAAAACGTTTTTGTTGTTCATAAAAGAACTCCGCTCCTTTTTTTCTTTGATCTTTTTTATCTCTAATATTTGCGCCAGCAATAATCCCCGCACCTAAAACTGCATGCGATCTAGATACAAATTCTCCATCAGCAAGTTGAGCTAACATAGTGTCTTCATGATCTTTACCATTTCCAGTTCCATCCATAACAAAACCATTTGCTCTTTGATAATTATTTATATCGTTTTCATCATGAGTAAATTTAGAAGGTAAGACTTGTCCACCTTCATTAAATCTTGCAATACTAGCTAAACCCCCTTGATTGTACTCTACGGCTTTAAAATTTTGCGTAGGTTCATCTCCTAAAACTTCTTCTACTGTTCGATAAGTTGATGGATCTGCAATTGCTGTATCCTGACCTGTACTATAATCTCTTGTGTAAAATCCTGTAGGCGATCCAGGTAATCCTGATTTTGCAAATTTAGAATAAGCTTTATTAGGAGTTGGTAAATACATTTTTTCTTTATCGTCTCCACTAAAAAAATCACCGATTAAAGGAATGGTTGCTGCACCGATACCTACTTTAGCTGCTGTAGGTAATCCTTTAAATCCTTCATATGCTCGACCTAAAATATTTCCACCCGCTGCATTTTGATTAAATTCACTAGTCATTAATTGTTTTAATTTAGCAGGATCGGTTACTCCCACTTGTGAAGCTGGTACAGGGGTAGTACCAGGTGTTTTTCCAAACAACGCACCAATACCTTGCATAGGTGCTGTATTCATAAACTGTTGTCCTAAAGTAGCTCCTTGAAGACCATAGCCTCCAAAACCTTGTAATCCACCAACGCCTGCCATTGCTCCAGCTTGTCCTAAGCTTCCTGCAATTAAAGCATCTCTCAAGGCTCTATTTGTAGATTTACCTCTTAATTTCTGAATACCGAATGCGGCTATCGCTATAGTAAATGGATCCAATTTTGTAGCTCCTGTAATTGTTATATAACTTTAAAATATTACCATTTTAGTCGGTCTTTATCAACTCATCCGCAAAACGACCTGTATACTGATGTTCCCCAACATGAGTAATATAATCCATAATCCAAGCATGGCATTTGCCACCTATATCTTTCCATCTCTTACAAAAAGCAAAATCTTCACCTAGGTAAGTATGTTTTTCAGGGTCAAATTGAGTATCAAAAAAGTTCCACATATGAGGTAATCTTTCGTTTTTACCATTAACAACTTGATCTTGATCTATTCTTAAATTAGGATAAGCTTCAATCATTTTAAGAATAACTTCTCTTTTAATTAACATAAAACCTGTAGGAGAATGAGTTACCTCTATAACTCCATCTTTAATTTTAATTTCATTATTGTTATCTACTTTCATAGGATATCTATAAAAAGCTTTATTACGCAAATCTTTTGCTTCTTTTATTTTTCCTTCTTTAAACATATGTATTCCTTTATCCCAATTTATATCTTTTAAAGGATAAGGAATAGATATTACATCTTTATCACAAGCTACTAATCTTTCTGCTGCACCAGAATTAAATGCAATGTCTGAATCAATAAATAATAAATGAGTTGCGTTTGATTGTAAAAAACCAGATACACACATATTTCTTCCTTGAGTCACTAAAGAAGACTTCATAATTTGAAACCGTATTTTTACATTTTTTTTAAAACAATGTTTTTGTAATTCTAATAAAGATTGTGTGTAATGAATAGAACATTGATCGTGCACAGGAGTTGCTACAAACAAACTGTATCCAGCTTCCTTAGTGTCCTGTGGCCGTTGTTCTTGATTAAACCATATAGGTTCATGATTTTGCATTTAAGACTCCTTGTAAAAAGTTAGTCCATTCATGCTTCCTATTTTCCCAATTATAAAATTTTTTATAAAACATTTGTTGTGAGGTTAATAATTCTTGCATACCTGGTTGATGTAATTGATCTACAATACCTTCTATTGCATAGGCAAAATGTTGTGCTAACATTTTGTAATCACTTTGATATTGAACATAAAGAGGCCATTCTGAACAAGTTTCATATAACGCTCCGTAGTTAGTGACTATTCCATATAGTCCATGAGCTAATGCTTCTATAGCAGATATACATGAAGTTTCTTCCCAAATATTAGGATAAACATAAAGATGGTAATTAGTAATACTTTTTAAAATTGTTTCATTACTAGCAAATCCAAGATAATTAACATTTTTAATTTGTCTTGCTTGTTCAAATAATGGTTCATACAAATTTTTATTTGCCTCATCAAAAGATGATCCATAAATTTTAGTTGAAGAGTAAACATCACAACTAATTAAAGGGTTTTTAATTAATTGCATTGCTCCTAGTAAAACATTTAATCCTCTCCAAGGAGTTGATGTAAATAATATTTTTACGGGTTGTCCTTTTTGATAAACCGCTCTACCATAAAATTGATCAATTGCATTTTTAATTACAGTGCATTTTTGTGCTGGTAGTTCAAACATCATTCTATATTTTTCACAACACCAATGACTATTAAACACGTACCAATCATACTTATCATGATTAGATTTATCTTTCATCCATGGAGCCACATTAGGTTGGTCGTATGAATTTTGTACCCAAAGAATATTTATTTTATCTTTAGATAAAGGTTCTTTTTCTGGAACAGAAGTTGTAATTTGAAAATGATTTAATAAATTATTATCTACGTATTTATACAGTTGGTTGAACTGTAGCTCCGTACCACCGATAGGTTTCATAAATTATTTTTTTATCGTATCACCTTTAGTGTGTAAAGAAGCAACTGTAATCTCTAAGTCTTGTCTAAAATCATCTGCTGTTGTATCTGTGGCTGGATTTGCTACATCTGCATCAAATGCAGCCTTATCCGCATACACTTCTCCCGTTCTTTTATTTTTAACAATTTCTACAGCTTTCGCTGGTATTTTAATTACATTCATTATTAGTTCTCCTGATCAAAACCAAAGGGACACTTGCCTTTAGGTTCTTCTGTTTTTGGTTTTTTATTACCTAGTTTATACCCTAATAGAAATCCAATAGATATAAATAAAGCTATTAGTAATGTATGCCAAATATAAAACATACTTCTTTATATCGGAAACCCCTGTCCTCGTCCACCTTTTTTTCTTCCTTTATGTTTCTTCGAATGTCTACCAGGTCTTTTCTTTCTTTTACTTTTAACAAAATTATTAACTCCAAAACCTTTTGCTTTTTTAGCCATTTTGATCCGATCTATTTATTTCTAATATAGATACCATCCCTGATACTACGTTTGCAGCGTTAGCTTCAATTCTTAAAACATCATTTTCTTCTAATATTACAGGGCCTTTAGCCATATTTAAAGTTTCATTTGCACTAACACTATCATGAGCTATTTCATATTCCGTTGTTGCAGAATTATCATAAATATAAATTTGGACTTGAGTTGTTCCTGATTCATTTGTTAATTGAATGTTTTGAATAATTGCTCTTGAACCAGCAGGACAGGTAAAAACATCTGTCTTATCCGTTGTAGTTAAATTATAAAATGCGTTTCTATATATATTTGCCATATTAATTATTCGTCATTACAAACCAAGTTACTCTTTCTACTTCCTGTTTAAGTTCTTCTTGAAACGTATAGTTAAGTTGATTTTTTAATTGATCCAATGCCTGCAATTGCTGTTGTTGATTTGTAGAATCGTAAACAGGTGTAGGATCAGGTATTGTTACAGTTATTTTTGCCATTATCGTCTACCGTCTGGTTGTACATCTGCTCTAAAAGTTCCATATCTCCAAGTTTCTCCCGAAGATGTATTTGCGATTTTTAAACTTGCAGCTCTTCCTCTAGCTCTGGTATCTACTTTTTGTGTAGAACTATTAATGGAAAAAGGTCCTAAAGAGGATGAAGTAGCTGTATCAGAAGGATAATCTTTTAAATTAATAGTAATTTGTGCATTACCAGTAAGTCTTTTAAAATCAGGTATGAATCTTCTAACTTTAGTAAAAACTTCTCCGTCTCCACCTTGATGCAACATAAAATCTCCTGATTCTACATAAGCTAACACAGGAGTAATAGTTCCATTTTCATTTTGATCAGTTCCTGTTTCGTGTTCCCAAAAAGTGCTAGATCCATTTATATTAGATGCTCCTTGCGCAATAGGAAACGTATAAGTTCCTGTTGGATTGTAAGATGTCTTATAAGGTAAATCAAATAAATGAGCATCTTGTGCAGTTGTTCTAGCAACAGAACTTGTAAACCAACAATTTTCTTGTCTGTTAAATATGACTGATCTATTCACTACCGAAGAAGTTGCGGAAGGATAAAACCATGTTACTTCTCCATATAAACAATCCCCAGACGCATATACAAGTTTACCTGCATTATAGTTTAATCCAAGATCTCCTGGATTGTTTTGAGTAAATACAAAGTCCTCTACAGAACAATCTAAAGTTTTAACTGTGCCATCAAAATAATTAAAACCACCAGAATCGTCCATCCAATAAACAAGACCATCTTTGAACACAGCTGCGTTCGGACCAATACACCCACAGTTAGATCCTACTTTTCTAATACTAAATGTAAACGGAGCTCCTACGAACTGCATCGTATATGCTGCAGTATCTGTAATTACTAAAATATAATCTTTTGCTTGTACAGCAGCTCTAATTTCTGTTCCATCATCTAATCTAAATGTTCCAGCAGTGTTCACTGACGTAGGTGCATAAATTGAATAATCTTCTTGATCAGAAAATCTAATAAACATTTTATCTTGAGTGGTTGTAGATCCAATTGTAGTTTCAGTGCCTAAATGAAATAAATGTCGATCTTGGTCAGAAGTAATCGTAATCATTGTTTTTGTTGGTGCTCCTGACATAATAGTAGCTCTCGTAGTTAACGCTGCAGGAGTATTGTTTATAGGCTGCCAAATAAAAGTTCTGCCGTTGTAAATAGTTGCAATTAATATTTGACCAAAATTATCTAAAGACCAGTTTGCAGGATCTAATGCCACTGAAGAAGATAAAGAAGCTTCTCCCCATCCTGTAAATACTTCGATAGAAGTATTGTCTGAATGAGCAGCAGTAGAAGTTCCATTTACTCCTCTTGTAATACCAGTAAGCGTTGTTGAAGTAATACCTGTATAAGAAATAAGTTCATTATCTACTTTAATAACTCCCGCTGAAGGAAAACCTGTTGTATCATCAACATCGATAGTTGTACCAACTCCTCCTGTACCATTTGTATCGTTTAACAAAGCGCCATTCAGTAAAGTTGTAACTCCTGTAGATCCGCCATATCCTCCAGTTCCAAAACCATAACCATACGTTTGACCAATTTCTCCAGCTTTAATATATCTATTAATTGTACAAGATCCACTGGTACCGCTGTTAGATGCAGCACTTGCCATAGTGACTGTAAATTGATTACCACTTAATCTGTTAGTGACTTCATAAGTAACATCTTCAAAATCTCCAGCGGAGTACCCTGCTCCTGTTGGAGGAGTTACAGAAGTAAATGTAAATAAATCCCCTGCACTCATACTGTGTCCAGGTAAAGTTACGGTGACCGTTGTTGTTCCATTAGTAGTAAACGTCCCTCCAGATTGAGCTGCTTCTAATGGGGTAATATCATAAAAAGCTCCCTCATAATAAATGAATAATCCTCTATGAGTAGCTAAAGCAGCATAAATACGACCATCTAAATCTACCCAATGAAATTGTTGTCTAGTAACTCCTACTAAGGTATCTGTGGTAATCTTAGACCAACCTCCTACTTTTTCAGGTAATCCCGAACGAAACCTAACAAAGTCGCCGTCTACATATTGCCCCTCAGCTGCTGTATCGGTTATTTGTTTATTAAATCCTGGCCGTATATTAATTAAATTTAATGGCATAAAGTCATTATACTAGATAAAATTAACGACTAATAGTCTTCACCTTTTCTTAATTTTCTTATATTAAAGGCAATAATATATCTATCGTCTTGGAATATATGTTTTTTAACTTCATGGTCTAAAATAGGGTGAAACAGTACAAACTTACCTACTTTTTCTTGAACTGTTTTATTTATTTCTGGAAAGTGTGTTCCTGGTCCGTAGTCAGATAGATACAAAACTCCGCAGCATAGATTTGCTCCAAGATGGTCATGTTTTTCACAATAAGCTTCAGATCCTTTTCTGTACCAACCACCCCAAGCATCAAATACATTAAATTTTTTTATATTTAATTGTAAAAAAGATTCTTTAATTTCTTTTATAAAAGTATGAAAATCTTCATCACAAACAAAAGCATCCCAATGAGTCATCACTGCGTTTTTTAAAGAGTGATCAATATTTAAAGGATTTGTCTCAGTATAATGTTTTGTTTTTTTAATTAAATTATTAATAATTTCTTGATTAGAATATTGTCCTTCTAATAGAAAAACATCTTTAGTTATTTTAAAATTATGCATTTACTTTTCCATTAAAAGAATACGAAGCTATAATTCTAGGACTAAGTGCAATAGCTCTGTGATATACCCCTTCTTCAATATGTAAAAGATCTCCAGGACCAACTATTAATTTTTCATTTTCATTTAGAATGTACATGGTCTCACCATACAAACCTAATATTATAACATCATGGGGATCTACATGTTTTGCAGCTTTACCTGCTGTAACAAAATTTATATATAAATGAGTATCGGAATAAATTTTATTCTTATTAAATTCTTTATCTAACATTGTATTTAAATCTTTAAAAAATGTACTAGTATTACTTATACCCCTCATTACAAAAGTAGAGTCAAATATATAATTTGAATTTACTTTTCTAGCCATACTAAATTCGCTACTTTGTTCAACCAAATCTATAACTTTAACAAGTTCATTAAAATCAAACAATTTTTCAAATTTAAATTTATCCTTATAAAAATAATATTTCGGTGTTTTATCCATATATATAATTAAAATTAATAACTATTCTTCTTTCCGTATCTAACTGACTTACTGCTTTATGTTTAAGATTAGTATCAAATATAACAATTCTATTTGCAATACATTTTACCTGTTCTTCATTCTTTTCAAAAAGAGTATATCCATCACAAGTATTTAAATAAAAAATAGCTGTTTTGTATGTTTTGTTTGTTATCATTTCTTTATCTAAATCAGTATGAAATTCAGATTCATATCTATAATTCTTTTTTAACATTAGATTAGCTCTTGCTTTTATTAATAACTCCATATTTAATTGTTTAATGAATGGCATTACAATAACATTAAAAAGTACTGAATGTATTTGTTCCTTACTATAAAAGTTATGAGTAAAAAAATAAGAATCTTTTTCTGTCATATTTTCAATAAAAAACCAACTAAATTTATTTGAAAAAAACAACTGATGTATTTCTTTAAATTTGTTTTCATCTAAAAAATTATCTAATATTTGTAAATTCATTATATTCTAAAATATCAAAATTAAATGATATAATTGTTTTTCTTTCTTTTTCAGTATTTGTAGGAGCTCTGTGTACAAGATTAGAAGGAAATATAAGAAAATCACCCTCTGTAATTGTTTCAAGTGGAATTATTTTTTTTGTTTTTAAATCTAAAATTTCTGTTTTTATATCGTGAGGATATTCTAAATAATAAACGCCTGTATAATTACTTTTTGGATGAACATGCCATCTCATACTTGATCCTTGATGATATTGTTGAAACCAAAAATTATATACTTCAAAACTTTGACCATTAAAAGTTACACAAAACTGTTCTATAAATGGTTTTAATATTTCAAAAAAAAATAAATCTGCATAAGGTCTAGTAATTTTACTATCCACATTATAATCAGTTTTTGAAACTCCATTAAAGGATACATAAGGTGATGTATCAATTAAATTTAAAAGTTGTTTTTTAATTTCTAAATGTTTTTCTGATTTGCCTATAACGTAAATATTTGGTAAATGAAATATCTTCATTACTCCGTATCAATAGGTGTATTTTCGTTGGTTGATAAATTAACAACTTCTGGATCAAATTTTTTCTGCCATTCAATAACAGCTTTTACTAAATGATTACCGAAATGTCTTGATCCGATATCGGTTAAAATAATTTTTCCTAAAATAAAAAATTTAACTCTTTCTTTAAAAGTTAATACTAATTCTATCTTACCATTTTCTTTTTGTAAAAATATCATTTTAATTTTTGTTGTCCTATCATTGTTCTTTTATCTCCAGCAAATTCTGCATAAGGACCATGAGCATCCACATAATGTAAAAAAATTTGTGAATGCCAATCTCCTTTAAATTTTTTTCTAAAGTGAGTGACCTCACAGCCTTTGTAAATCACCGCTTCTCCTTTCTCTAATATAAACTCTTGTCCATCAGCATAAAATGGCCACGGCGTTCCATCAGAATCAACCATTACTGTTACGCTTATTTCACAAGACGGTCTATCTTGGTGAGGAAAAAGTTCTGCACCATATGCGTACAGTCTGTAATAACTATAAGTAGGTAATAAAATAATGTTTAATTCTTTTTCCATTCTTTCCCTTTTAGTAAGCAAAAAGGACTCTGTGAAAAAATCAGCATAGTATGAATTCTCAAAAGGAGAAATATTATCTTCAATAATTTCACCAAAACTCCATCTGTGTTTCATTTTTGAATAATGTGAAAATAGTTTAATTTCTTCTTCATTTAAAAAGTTATTTATTTTTTTAAATTTAAAATTTTTATCTAAGCTGCCCAACATACGATAGTATATCTCACTCCTTTCTTAACTGACTCTACTGCATGAGGAAATAAATGACTACTCGGCCAAACAATAAGTCTATTTTTCTTTGGCTCTATTTTTTTTAAAATTTCCGTATCAATTGTTCGAGGTCCTTTAAAGCATAAAGCACCTCCTTCATATTCATCGTTAACCATGTAAATCAAACTTAAAGTTCTAGGAATTTTAAAATGGTGGTCAGTATGAAATTTATAATGTCCTCCCACACCATAGCGCAAAGCAGAAATTTCTGTAATACTTCTAATGCTTATCTCATTATTAAATTCTTGATTGTACACTTGCGTTATTTTTTGAAAATACTGACCTAACAAATGAAAAAATTTTACATTTGTTAAACTATTAGATAGTTTATTAAAATTCATTGTTTCTGTACGTCTTATTTCTTTTGCTATTATATTTGTTTCACTTCCTATAACAGAGGCATCTTCAAATTCTTTTGTTATTTTTAACCACTCAAATAAATCATCGTTTATTATCTTTGGTAAAAAGTCATCGTAAACCTTTACCGCCTCTATTAAATCCATTTTTTTGTCTTGTGTTTAAATTTTCTATACCAATCTTGTATTTTTGTACTGTACCAATAATCATATTTCATGTCATCATGCATGGTATGTTGTTTTATATTCATTTTCCAATTATCTCTTTTAAAAGGAAACACTTGAGCATAAGGATCTCCTTTTTTTATTATAACCTCTTCCTCTTTACTTTTAATAATTATAGGAAAATTTACAACATGTTGTTCATCCGTATCTACGATACCTTGAATAATTTCAAATTTATCAGAAAATCTATTTAAAGGAGGCATGAATAAACAAGAGTATCCTTTTGGAGTATGTATATTAAAAGGGTTTATTATTTTAAAAAAATTTCTTTTTTGATTTTTATGTACTAATGGACATTTATCTCCACCTAGTTGTTCTTTTGGATGCATTTGAGATTTATTTGATGTATTTACATTTAAATGCATCATAGATGCTATTGTATTGTCGTTTCTAGCAACCCAACACAAATCATTTTCGTTATGTTCAGATGGTTTAGCTAAAAAAAATAAATCTTTAGGTGCTCGTAAAAGATAACCTGCACATAAAGCATCCCTAAAAGGTATACACTTTTTAATTGTAGGGGCTTTTTCTTTTTTCTCAAAATAAGGTTCTAAATTCTTATACCAATCAGGCAACAGTTTTACTGCTGGTATGGGTCTTATTATAGGATCATCTTCTAAGAAAAAATCACGAGCAGAAAAAGTAATTTCACATGTATCGAACATGTGGTTTAAATACCTTAATTTAAATTAATTGTAAAGGAGATTTAATATTCAGGCCTTTTTGAGTGAGATAATCATAAGCATTTGTAGCAACAATGTCGCTTTTATTATCTGTCCAAGTTTGTCCAGCTATATCAAATGATTGTATAGCATTTTTTGTAGCATTCCAGTCACTTACATTTGGTAGGTCGGTATACATAGGTTTTACATCATCTATTTTTTGAATGGTTCCATTAATAAAATTAGTGACTTCCTCTTTAGTTACTTTCCAATTAGGAATTGCATTTTTATGTTCCTCTGACCAAGCAGTTCCGTCACTATATGTATCTGCTTGTTTATCAGTACCATTCCAATAATATTGAGTTTTATCTTTTATAGCATTGTTGTATTCTTCATCAGTAGCTGTTACAAAATTAACCCAACTCATTTTATTCTGGATGTAGTTTTTTTCTATGTCGTTGTCAGCTAAGTAACAAATATTTGCTCCAACGTGAGTTCCGTTAAATCCTAAATATTTTGCCATCGTTTAATTCCTTAGTTGTTTTCGTAAACCATTATAAAACCAGGATTACCAGCTCCACCATCAGCACTACCTCCTCCTGACTTAGTAAACACAATAGTTTTGCCTGTAGCGAGGTTATTTGCTAAATCAAAACTTGCTCCAGGTGCACTACCTGTGGCACCAGTGTTTCCTGGGTTGGTTGCTTGAGAAGCATTATTTCCATTTGCTCCTGCATTCACTGTTCCTACGTTTGTAATTGACGTTGCTCCAGCTGCTCCTCCTACTGAATAAGGTGCACTGAAAGGAGCGGATATGGTTGCATTATATACTCCATAACCACTTGCTCCACCTGCTCCTCCTGGTTTTCCATCTCCAGGAAAACCGTTTCCACCATTACCAGATCCTGACATCATGAAAGCTGTAATTTCAGTTGTTCCTGGATTTGCTGTATAAGTTCCTGAACTTGGTCCACCTCTGATTAATCCAACACCAGCTGCTCCGCCACCTGCAACTCCTGAAGCCGCTGCAGTAATTCTACCTTGTGCGTCTACTGTAATGTTTGCAGTTGTGTAAGCACCTGGAGTAACAGCAGTGTCTGCAAGTTTGTCTGCTGTAACTGCATCATCTGCAATTTTTGCAGTTGTAACTTGATTAGCTGAAATTTTAGCTTCAGTAATTGCATTGGCTGCTACTTGAGTAGTACTTACTTCATTAGCATCAATAGCACCGTTATCAATTACTGTATTTCCATTTGAAATAATACCCATGAACTCTCCTTAAATTTTTTCTAATTTTAATCTAAATTTTTCATTAGATCTATTATTGATTAAGTATATATCTTTCGAACCTTCCTGTAAAGTCCAGCTCCCCTTAGATCCATCTACTATATTACCTTCTTTTTTATGTTCATTATTTAAATGTAAATCCCCCGTATATATGTTTCTCCATACGTTTCCAGAAGCCCCTAAATCATAAGTATCATTGGCACCTGGTTCAATATTACCTGAAGCGATAATAGAACCTGTAGCTATATTGTTTAAAACGTCAACAATATTAGTTCCATCGCTAAAAACAATTTTTACGCCTTTATCTGTTGCTGAAAACGTAACGCCTGTTCCGCTAACTGTTTTAAACTCAACCGTAAAAGCTCCTGTAGTACTATTTAAAATTATATATGTTTTTTCAATTGAATCAGGAATAGTTACTGTTTGATTTCCTGTAATAGTTCCTGTGAATTTTATTACAGCATTTCTTGCATTAGATAGAGCTGCATCTGACATAGCTAAGGGAGTAGTCTGCACACCGCCTGCAATAGATACTTCTTGGTATCCCGCAATCGCTTGTTGGATTAAATTTAAATTGGTATTAGTTTTATCACCCCAAGTCCCAGCGTTTTCCCCTGTGACCATTAATTCTAAACCTAATTCTGAATAAGTCGATGCCATTTTTTTATTATATCTTCTCTAAGCCGCTAGATCAACAGGTGTCCATACAACATCGGTTCCTGTATCTACTTCAGCCCATGCAGTAATTCTAGGCTGTCCAATAACTGCAGTCAAGTTTATTCCTGTGATATTTACATTAGCATTACCTTGTACGGTTACTGAACCAGTATTTGCTGTTATCTCTATCCCTGTCACAGAATAAGTGCTTATTGGGACAATATTTCCTAAATTTCCTTGTAAAGATATTCCTGTTGGAACAACATTCGCATTTGCTTGAATAGTTTCATTTCCAATAAATGTAGTTAAAGAACTACCTGTAACAACTACATCCACATCAGTAAATGCAAAAGGATTACCTAACGAAGCAGTTAATTGAATACCTGTAACATCAATATCAGCAGTACCTATAATAACGGATCCTACATCAACACTTGCATTAATACCTATTCCAGTCACCATTGCATCTGGAGAAGGATCTACTATTCCAATTTGTGTATTTAAAGACTGACCAGTAATTTGTGCAATCGTGTTAGGAGTTATAACAGATGTTCCTAAATTTACATTTAATGAAATTCCAGTAACAGGAACGTCTACTAAAGCTCCTCCAAAAGCATCCCCTGCACTTGTTGTTAAACTACTTCCTGTAACAAGAACATCTGCGTCTGCATCTGTGTCTTCGTTTCCAATAAATGTAGTTAAAGCAATTCCTGTAAGAATTATATCTGCGTTACCTGTAACAGTAACATTAGGTGCAGTGAAGGTACTTGGACTTTGAGTGGCAAAAGGAGCTTCACCAAAAGCGGTTAAAGTATCTTGTGTAAATATTTGATTGACTACCGTTAATTGACCAGCCGAAGTAACTTCAACTGTAATATCCGTAAACGCATCTTCATTACCTGTTACAGCATTTAAACTTAATCCATTTACAGATACATCTACTACCGAACTTCCATTTGCTTGTCCTGTTGTTGGTGAAATTGAAATACCTGTTACATCAACTTTAGCAGTTCCTTGTGTAACAAAATTTCCTGTTTGAGCAGATAAGTTAATTCCTGATGGATATGCAATAACATCAGCTGGATCCGCTCCAAAAGGTGTTTCTGTATAAGCACTAACTCCAAGAGCCATGACCTAGGCTCCTTTGTTGACTACTTTTTTATTTTCTTTCGGTAATTCTTTTTTAAGTAGATCAGAATAATGCTTTTGTAAGATTTCTAAGTCAGTAAACTGTATACTTAATTGTTGTTTTTGAGCAACAATGTTTTGAAGTTTTTGTAAAGCTATTTTGCCTTCATCTGATAATTTTTCGCTATCATATTCTTTTTTATCAAAATTGAATATCATTATATTTCCTCTAACTTAAATCTGTATTTTTTTCCAGATTTATTATTTAAAATATACAAATGTTCAGCGCCCTCTTGAATTGTCCAGTTACCTTTAGTACCATCAACTGCATTGCCTTCTTCTTTTGCTTCGTTAGATAAGTGTAAGTCTCCAGTGTATACGTTTCTCCAAACATTACCTAATGCACCTAAATCATAGGTGTCATTGGCTCCAGGGACTACAGCACCTGTTACAGTTAACGTAGTTCCATCAAATGTCATGTTTGCTTCAGCATTCATCGCATCTGTGCCAGTTGCAGTAAGAACTCTGTTGTTAGAGCCATTAGTCATGAAGTCAGATACATCAACAGAAATTGCATCTGCAGCTACATCAATACCTGTTCCTGCTCCTACATCTAAATTTATAGTTCCTGAAGTAGTAACTGTTCCACCACCAGTTAAACCAGCTCCAGCAGTTACTCCTACTGAAGTTACTGTTCCAGTAGTAGTAGAATAACCAGCGTCATTGTTAAATCCTGAAATATTAATATTTGCTTTTGTTAATTTTTTCTCAGCTCCAACAGAATCTACAACAACAAAAAAGTCTCCATCACCATCTGATGTAGAAGTTGTTAGTAAGTTTAAATCTATTCTAGCAATAGGAACCGTTCCACTTGCTAAATCTGATGCGTCTAAATTTGTTAAATTAGCACCACTGATTGCAGGTAATGTCGCTGGAAACCTTGCATCTGGCACTGTACCAGAAGCCAAATCTGAAGCATCCAAATTTGTTAAATTAGCA
>Ga0208161_1000033_pt1 | contig 65198 bp, 50 predicted proteins | sample CB_VirMetaG_3_FD_184538 | JGI IMG/M metagenome (GOLD analysis project Ga0208161, IMG submission 184538) | Freshwater to marine saline gradient viral communities from Chesapeake Bay - CB_1508_1S Viral MetaG (SPAdes) (version 4) | ecosystem: Environmental > Aquatic > Marine > Coastal | place: USA... | reverse complement strand
TCTGTGTTGCGCCAGACAGTGATGTATTACCGATAGTACCTGTTGTGTTTGCTGAAGGAACTTTTAAGTTGCCGTCAACTGTTTCTGCTAATTTTAAAGGTCTTCCCATTTGTTTTCTCCTATATTTAGAAGTCCAATGCGAGTTCTAGTCGCTACGCTGTGGGGACAGCATAAGTCAGTTGGGTCTAGAAACCTTTTCTAGACTTTCCCATAACTACTGAACATTAGTATTTATTTGTAACAGCCACAAAAAAGGAGTCTTTCGACTCCTTCCTTGTATCCCATTCCGAACAGGATTTTTTTGTTGCGTTTTGAACTGCTACAATTATGAGAATGACAAATTGCTCATTGCAATTTCACCCACGTAATCTCCGGCGTTACCAAGAGATGACGCAGTATTAGTCAATTCAACGTAGCCGTATCTTGTCATAAAGCCTACAACTGGTTCAAATGTTGCTGGATCTAAAACAACACCAGAGCTCATTAATGGAATATATGGGCAGTAGAAAGCGGCTGCATCAGCTTCGCTTGAACCCTTATAACCAACAAGAACTGGAGTTGTGTCGCTTGCATATGAATCAACATATACACGCATAGCACCATTTAATGTACCAACAAACTTAGTGTTTGTAGGAGCTTCAAATGTACCTTCTGTTGTACGTGCAAAAGCACTTGTTGTTGCGCTCTGAAGAACTGTTAATGCGGCTGGGGAAACAACTGCCCAGTTACCTGCACCACGTCTTGTTCTTTGAGCAATCTTGTTAGCAACTCTGTTAACTAAAACAGCAAGAGCGGCATGCTCGTCACCAACGTATGTAGCTGTACCTGAAACTGCTGCCTGGTTGTATGTTTCTTCAGTAGCGGCAAGGCTTCTTAAAGAACCAAGTACTTCCTGGTCGATTTCAACAGTAATCTCTTGTGCAAGAGCAGCCATAATCTCTGCTTCAACATCTAAACCGTGCATAGACTGTGCGTCTTGAGCGGCTTCAAATGTCCAGCGAGCTGATAGCTTTCTGGTTTTTGCTTCAACAACTTGCTTTAAGATCTGAACATTGATCTTACGTCCTGGTGAACCTTCAAGTGTAGCTGTGCTGTCAGCACGACCTGATGTTAAAGAACCAGAATATGCTGTTGCAATCTTGAATGGTGAAAGTGCTTCGTCACCAGCTGTTGTATCTGTGTTGTATGATGAAGTATCATTTGTAGTTTCAGCATAACGAACACGTAATGTGTGAATTTGTGCTACTGGACCTGTCATAGGCTGAACACCAACGATTTCGTTAGCAATAACGGTTGGCATTACACGTCTAATGACTGGTAAAATAACTCTGTTTAATGTTGCAACGTTACCACTTGTTGTTGCACCACCTGTTGCGGCTTCCATCAAATGCTTCTTAGTATTTTCTAAGATAACATTCATAGATGTGCGGCGAGAACCTTGTAAACCTTCTAACAGGGCATCTTTGGTCTCACCCCAACGGCCTTCTAGTAAAGTATCTGACATTTCAGTTTCTCCTAATAGTTTTACTATATTATAGCCCTGCTAAACGCTTCAGTTCAATGATATTGCTACCATCAGACTTTGAAACGTCCTTTGCAGTCTTGTCACCAGTTACTTCTTTTTTGCTCTCAGCTAAAACCTGCTTTGCGGCTTGGTCTAACTTTGAGTTGTTAAGAACGGCTGGCAAATACTTGTCAAATGCAGACTGAAGTTTATCAGTTTGCACAGATTCTAATAAGTCGCTCATTACAGCGGCTTTCTCTTTGTTTAATGTTTTAAGTAATGTACCCATTGTTTCTTTACGTTGAGCAGATTCCTTAATAACTTTAATTTCGCTCTCTTTAGATTCAACTAATTTCTTAGCATCGTCTTGTGCTTGACTTGCTTCTGCAAGTTTTTGATCTTTCTCAGCAATAATGCTTTGAAGTTTCTTAATTTCCTTGTTCTCATTTAAATGAGTACCAGCAAATTCACTTGCGAATGCTTCAAACAATCTACGTCCAAACATGTTCTCACGAGCATGTTGAATGTCTTCTTTGAGTTGAGTTAACTCAGACTCTAGATTCTTAGTAACTGCTTCTTTAACTAAAGCTGAAGAGCGACCAATGAATTTAGCCTTAAGTTCTTCCAATTTGTCTTTGGCACCAGCAACAAGTTTGACCTTTGTTTCCACAACGTCTTTCTTGTCCTGCTCAAACTCTTTGATTTCCTCAGCGAGTTGACGAATAACGAACTGCTCGACTTTGCCCATTGTACCGGCCATTACCTTGCGGTCCTCACGTAACTCTTTGAGTTCTTCAGAAAGTTTACCAACTAAGAAGCCTTTGAACTTATCTGCTGTCTCAGACATCTTTTGGTTGTACTTAACTCTATCTTCTGCTAGTCTCTTCTTATCTTCAGCGAACTCTGCGAGCTCCTTAGATAAAGATTCGTTCACCATTTTGTCTAAAGCCTCAACCATGACTGATTTGTCATGCTCATAGCGTTGTGAGAATTCCTCACGAAGTTCAGCACGTACAGTCTCTTTAGCTTCTGAAAGTTTTGCTTCCCAAGCCTCATTAATTGCCATTTCTGTTTCTTCGTTAATAATTCCGCTATCTAGCAATGGTTTGATTGCTTCTAACATACGGATCTCCTAAATTTTTAAGTCTCTAATTAAGCGAGTAACTTGCTCTTTTAGATACTTTTGTACTCGTTGATTTGCACTAGCCTCACTGGCCATTTCTAGAACCCTATGTCCACCTTTCATATTCAACAGTCCTTCGTAAATCGCTGTTGGATAAGCATTAGGTGCACTAGGTTGTGCAACTACATCCACCGTTACTATCTCAAAATCGCTGACGTCGCCTGAGGACTCTGAGACCTGACCACTGCCTCTTGAGCTTACTCCTAATTTAACGCCTGATTCTAACATTGTTTTGACTAAATTTCCCATCGGTGTAGGTAGGATCTTTAGTTTACCAAAACCATTTGGTCCGTCCATCCACATTTCAGTAATCATGTGGCTAACACGATCTAAATTAATTTTCAGATCATCAGGATGATCTACTTCGCCTAAGACGGAGTAACCACCCTTGATCTGTTCATTAATAGTAGTAACTGCATTAGAGATTTCTGAAACAGGATAAACTCGTTTATTTTCATTCTTTACACCACCCTGAATGAAAATACCTTTCATATACATACTCTTACCATCTTCAGAGCCCTCTGTTACAATACGGGCCGCATCATATGTTAAGTGTTCTTTAAGTAATGCCATTGGCTTATCCTTAATTAAACTCTAATTACTCACCTGTTTTTGGTGCAGGTGCTTTAGCGAGTGTTTTCTTACCACCAGCTGTGTTCTGATAGGACTTACCAGGAGCAACCTTAGGTGTTGAGCTACCGCTTTCTTCACCTGTTGGATCAACTGACTTACCGCCCATATCGTTCTTACCAGCTACTGGTGACTTAGATGATGCTGAATCGTTCTTTGGCTGAGGTGCTTTCTCAACATATTCACGAACAACTTCTTCTTCGTCTTCTGTTACTTCTTCTTCTGATTCGTCTACTTCTTCTGCCTCTTCAACGGTCTCTTCAGATTCTTCAACTGATTCCATTTCCATGTCATCGTCTTCTTCTTTGTCACCGTCCATCATAGCGTCGAATTCAGCTTTGAGTTCGTCTAAAGCATCTTCCAAGTCCATAACTCGATCTTCGAGTTCTTCCTCTTCGCCTTCCTCAGACTCTTCGTCACCTTCATCTTCATCGCCCATGTCCATAGGCATTTCCATGTCCATTTCGTCGTCTTCTTCACTGATACCTTCTTCATCAGCTTCGATGGCGTCAGACATATCTTCTACTGATTCTTCTTCAGCGTAGTCCTCTTCGTCAATCAGATTCTCGTAGATGTCACGACTTGTTTCAACTACGATATCGTGGAAGAGTTCTTTCGCTTTGTCTTCCTCATCGTTGATGATATATTCAATCAACTGTTCATATTTTTTACTCATGCGAAGTCACTCCTATAGGTAGTAAAATTATAGTAGTATTTAACGGAGGTGCAGAAATACTCTGCAAAAAAGAGGTTTTTGAGCGGTTTTGACGTAGAAAACGCCAAATCTTGGAGTCTTTTTGCTTAAATTACATTGCCTGTTGTGGTGCTGGCCTATATTGTTGCCTAATGTCTTTTATTTTTTTCTCTTGTTCTAGTTTTTTAACGTCCCTAATATTCCTTAATTTGTTTAATTGTGCCAATGTGAGCCTAGTTTTACGCAAGTCACTTAGTTTATAAACGCTCTTATCGTCGTTATTACTAGGATAACTTTCGTCTTCATGTTTATTTAAGAATTCTGTTAGTAACATAATAGTATTATTTATTATTACGCTGGTGGAACAGGGCTGGCTGCCGCTTCTGGTCCTGCTGGAGCCATGCCTGCATCTGCACCTGCTTCCATGCCTTCTTCAGGTGCTTCTGGCGGTGTTGCTGTTTCTAAGTCAGCATCAATACCCGCTGGTGTCACGCCAACACTACGTAGTCCTGCATCAGATCCAGGTATAGCATCTGTACCGTTCTCTTCTTTCCAAAGTTCCTCGTTTTCACGCATCTCTTCTTCACTAAGTCCCAGGTATCGTTGCAATAAGAAACGCTTGCTCAAATACGGAACAGGTTCTAAATTGCTGAATGCGCTAATACGTGTGTTATCAAGTTCTGCTTGTCTGTTCTTACTAAAGTTTTGTGGCTCATTAAAACGTAGTTCAAATAAACTATTGTCTACGTTAATACCACGCCAACGCATAAACATCTTGAACTCTGTATCGAGTTTCTCAACAATCATACGCTGTAGACGCTTACAATACTGATTAAAGCGCCACTCTTGAATTAATGCTGTACCAACACGCCCGTCATTCACAGTCATTGAGCCATCTTCTGGTCCTGTTGGCAAATAACTGCTTGGGATACGCAGACCTCTAAACAACTTGTTTGTGAAGTAACGTAAGTCGTCAATCTCACCTAAGTTAGTACCACCAGGTAGTGTCTCTACCTTGCTACCACGACCTTCGGCAGTCTGTGGGAAGAAGTAATCTTCGTTGATACTAAGTGGATTGTATGTGGCGTCCATCATATTGGTACCACCACCAGTTTGTGTTGGGATTCTGCGCTGATGTATCTCGTTTTTAACACGCTCAACGAACGCCATAGCCATGTGACTTGGCATATTACCTACATCAACGTAAAATACTCTACGCTCAGGGGCTCTTTGTACCCTGTATATAATAATAGCGTCTTCAAGTAGTTCTTTCTGCTTAAAGACTTTAAAAATGTTCTCTAAAATGCTATTTCCAAAGGGCCAATTAACGTCTAAACCCTCTGTTAGACTAGTGTGTACAACGTGCTCTGCATCAATAACAGACTCGTTTTGTGCATTACTAAAGCGACTACCGCCACTACCATAGGGTGCATTAGGTTGTATATAAGCACCATTAGGACCACCTACTTGTGGATGGTTAGTATATACATCACTAGTTGTAACTGCGGATACAGTTAAGTTTTGGAAGTTAGGATTAAGATCCTTAACTACGTACTGCTCTGGTTCTTTGCCATTACTTTCGTTAACAATGACTTTAACAACCTTACTCATCTCCACCCAGTACATTTCAAATGTTTCTGGGTCTCTTACAAATACTTGGTCACCATACTTTAAAACGTTTCTAAACATCTTAAAGATACGCTGGTCTAGTTTGTTTAGACTACACCAGTTTTGTAATTGTTCTTTAATAATTTTGATTTCGCTATCGCTAGGATCATCTTTAAAATAAAGATCAAATGCTGTACCGTTCTCTACATTAGTTTGTGTACAGAACTCTGCAATAGTGTCTAATGCCGCATTAACCTCTGAGTCCATGTCCATTTGTTCGTATTGAGTGTAACGTTCAATACGATTGGGGTGTCCAATATAAACTTCGGGAAGTTGACTCTGATAGTTCCTGTAACCAGGATTAGCCTTAGTGGCTTCTGTGATATAACCAGGGTCTACGTCGCTAGATATTTTAAAATATTTTTTCCAGGCCATTAGATAATCTTTTTTTGTATTGTATATTTAGTTAGAGCTCGTGTCAAGCGAATTAACTCATCACTCTAACCATTTTATTGGTTGTCTTATTGCCCTGTTTGAGAGTATCTAGTATTTGTGAGTTTAAATTTACACTTTGTTCAAGTAATCTTGTTACTGATTCATCAGTAGAACCAGACTTGTTGTTTGCTAATACACCTGCCATTGCTGAACTTAATGAGGCATTCAATTTGTCCACATCAAAGTCTACAGGTATTGTCTTACCATCTGGTAATGGCACCACAGCCTCTGTACCATGTAACATGGCTCTATAACCTGTATCTGGTCCTTTGGCTATACCGCCCAGACTATACGATTTTGCGGCTTGATTTTGTTCTTTTATTTCTCTAACTTCTAGTACATCTCCTACAATTTTCCCTGTAGCAAAATTTCCTGACTGGAAGTAATCAGTAATAAATTCCCCGGTACTCGAGCTAGTTTTGTCTTTAACGTCGTCTACTCTCTGTTGTTCTCGCTTATCATACGATTGTGCGGCTTGTTCGTTAGCCTGTTTTTTTCTTGCCTCTGCGGCTGGATCCCCCATAAGCATTTCAAATATTGCTTCTGGAGTTAATTTTCCGCCCTGCGCCACAAGATCATTTGTAAGAGTAGTGAAGCCGCTAATAAGGTCTTGTCTAGACTTATCTATATCTTCAGTCATTGTCTGGAATGCACTAGCCACAGCTAAGGTAGTTGGTCCTAAATCCATTCCTCTTTGCTCTGTGGTTACTCTCATTGCTTGTTGGCGACGATCTTCTTCAGCGATAGTACTCGCCATGCCACTCACAGCCGTATTAGCCTGTTCTATGCTTCCGTTAAAGGTGTCTGCTAATGTACCTAACCTGTTTATGTGGTCCCTTGTATCAGTATAGCTGGCTTGCAATGCCGCACCAAAATCGCCTTGTATGAATTGAGACATCTGCGTAAGGCCAGACATATTTTTTCTTTCTTCAGCTATGCCTGCACCTGCATCGTCATATGTTTTCGCGAACTTGGCTATTGCTTCTTCTTGTGTGCCAGTAAAGCCTTTTGTCGCCGCAATATTTTCAGCAGTTGCCTTAGTGATCTCTGACTGAGTCATTGCTATTATATTTGCTTCTTTACTGACCACTTGTCCGAAGAGTGCCTGTTCAATAGCAACCTTCTTAGCGCCTTCTCCAAAAGCTGACGCCGCAGTAACCGCTTCCGTCAGAGCTCGTGCTTCGTCTTCCCTGCCTTCTGCTTTAAGTTGATCTATTTTGGCTGCAAAATTTGCTTGGTTTAGTAAGTCTCTACGTTGTGCTTGTTGTTCTTTTACATTTTGTCCTGTAATTGCCGCAATAGCTGATAAATTCTTTTGGTAGGATAGTGTACTTTGTGCCAAGTTCATGTTATCCAATGTCGTTTTGCCGGTTATCAGCCTTTGTTGAAACGCGAATTCCGACATAGCTTCCGCCATGTCATCATTACTAAGACCCATAGCAACAAACTGTGATCTTACATCCTTTCCAGTGTCTTTTAAATAAGCAAACTGCTCACTAAGAGCTGATGCAGCCGCTTGGTTTCCGCCAAATGTTTTGCTTAGAGTAGCCGCATTACTACCTAGCATCCTACTGAACTGATCACTAGTCAAGCCTGCGTTGGCAGCCCTACCGCTGAATTCCTCCAAGTTAAGAGTTAGTGTACCAAACTGTCCGTTGAGACTTTGCATTGCACTAAATGAATCTGTCAGTACCTTCATACTTCGTTGATTGGCTGATTGTATTACGCTAATTGTTTGCTGGAGTGCTTCAGCGCCTACGCCAATAAAGTCACCTATACCAGGTATTTCTTTAAGTAAACTTTGGAACGGTCCTACGGTGCTTGTCGCAAGATCCGTCATGTATTCGTACTGTGCGTCTAGACCTTTTGATAGATTGTTTAATGCACCTTCAGAGTCATATACTGATGTCTGAAAATCAATAACACTCTTGGTTAGTCGTGCTTGTACGCCTATATAACCCCTAATAGCCTGAGCAAAAGCATTTACTACTTGTCCTGCCAGTGATGCTTTTGGCGTTAAAGATGCAAGAGCATTACCAGCTCCTCCTAGATCCTTTGACGTGGACATTACTTGACTGGCTAAGATTCTAAGCGCCTGAGATAATTGCTCAGATGTCATAGCGGCGCTGTTACCGCTTTGGGCAAATTGGTTTACAATTTCTTGTAGCCTACGTAGTAATTCTGGATCCATGGTTTTTCAACTATTAAATATAATATTATTTATCGAGGAAAAAATGCATGTCAAATCCATTATCTAAGTTCTTTAGACAACCAGCCTTGTACGTAGAACTGCCTAGTAGGGGCAGATACTGGCCACCAGGCACTCTAGAACTTAACGAAAACGGACAACTAGCTGTATATCCTATGACTGCTAGAGACGAGCTCACATTAAAAACGCCAGACGCTTTGCTTAATGGACAAGCAGTTGTTGATGTTTTAAAAAGTTGTATACCACAAATTAAAGACCCTTGGCGCATGCCTGCTATGGATAGTGATTTCCTACTTATTGCTATTAGGATTGCTAGTTATGGTGAAAATATGTCATTTGATTCTTCTTGTCCTAAGTGTAGTGAGACAAGTTCCTATGAGATGTACTTGCCAGATGTGATAGACAAGATACAAGCTCCTAACTTCGAACAGCCGTTGCATCTAGGCGAGATAGAAATTTATCTTAAGCCACAGACTTACAAGGAAACCAATGATGCTGGTATGCGCATGTACCAGGAGCAACGTCTGCTAAACACAGTAAATGATAGCAATATGTCACAAGATGAAAAAGTTAGACAGTTTAATGCTATATTCAAGGACCTTACATCGATTAACTTAGCATCTGTTGCATCACATGTTAAATCAGTTTTGACATCCGATGGCGAGGTCACTGATCCAAAGTTTATAGCAGAATTGCTAGACAACGTGCCTAAAAAAGTTTGGCAAAGAGTAGAAGAATTCATTAAAGACGTAGGCAAACAAGGTAAGTTACCTGATAACAACGTTGAGTGTGATAGTTGCAAACATGCGTATACGTTACCAATTGAATTCGATTATGCTACTTTTTTCGAATAAGGCTTTTGACATTTAAAGTTGAAGAAATAGTAGAATATCTAAACAGTTTAGATAAAGAATCAAAAGCCATTAAAAAGGATCTACTGAAAATGTGCTGGTATATGCGGGGCGGGCTCACCTATGAAGAAGCATTCAACCTGAGTATACAGGAACGCGGTATAGTAAACGAAATAATTGCAGACAATCTCGAAACAACTAAAAAATCTAAGATGCCATTCTTTTAATATGAAACCAATAGTATTTGTAGGACATAGACGAAACTTGTACGATGTATTGCTGGTAGCAAATGACCTAGGACGTAATGTAGTAGGACTAGTAGACAAGTATTTTTACGGAAATACCAACGAAGTCTGCGGAGTTCCTATAATAGGCGCAGATAGCATACTAGAAGATCGTACATTTGTAGAAGACCATGATTTCTTTTTAACGTCCTGGTGGGACGGTAACGAAAATTTAAACAATCCAGAACACTCAGGCGATAATCTACGTAAAACTCGCATTAAACTATTAGAGGATAATGGTATCAAGTGTACTAATCTTATGCACCCAGACTGCAAACAGTTAGACAACACAGAGCTAGGTCATGGCATTATAGCAATGCCTTTCTCAGGTATTAGTCATTTTTGCCGAGTAGGAGATTACTCAGTTGTAGATTGGTATACCTACATAGGACATGGATGCACAATCGGAAAGAATGTAATTGTAGGTGCTAGATCAACACTAGCAGGTGGTATAACTGTCGAGGATAATGTCAGAATCGGACTCAGTGTCACTATTTCCGAAGGACATGCCAGAGATATCACCATTCACGAAAACGCAAAGTTATGGACTGGTGCTGTTGTATTTGATTCAGTTCCTGCTAATAGCAATTATACACATAATCATCGGTTACTTAGGAGACTTACTACGTAAGTCTATTGTTTTCACTTCGTTCAAACAATCTTTTTTATTATTTGTTTTTCGATATCATCCAGATGTGAGCCATACTTCTCCTATTGCTAGGAGAAAAATAGACATCATCCGAGTTTAGTCCATCCTAATTACAAGAGATTTCTTTACAGAACAGAGGCGGTTGCCCGGTACCCCTTACTCTAGCTTCATGCAACGGAAGTATATGAGCCGTAATTAGCCAACTCACAGTGACTCCTAGGTTGTATCTTTTTCACAGAGCCTAGATCATTTAGTTTTTACACTTAAATGCCTTTTTGCCGTCCCGTCCGCAAGTCTATTCTTGCGTGTTCCATGCGTTGCCGCAATCACCTCATAGGACACAGAGAACACTCTGCATCAGTGGCTGATGAATTAAATTTTAGTTTTTGTGTTTAAGTCCTCGAGCAGAAGACCTTTTACTGAGTTACCACCAAGTCTTATATTGATAATACCATTATAGTTGTTGTCTTTTAATAGTACACCTTCAATGAACTGATAATATGCCTCACAATAGTTTGTTTCGCCTCGAGTGTTACAGAGCCTGATTATTTGCCGTGTGAATTTTTCTTTGCCTAGTGTGTCTATGTCTTCGAGTAGTTGCTGACTGGATCCCCAGTAGGTCTTCCAATCAGTCTCTACTTTTGTGTGTCTTTTATTTTTCTTGCCTTTTAAAGGAGGTCGTTTCTTAATGGTGTGGAAGAACTTCCTGCCTATATAATCATGCCCGTTAGAAGTGTTTGTTATTCGATATACAAAGCCATAATAATCGCCTATGTCGTCTGATTCAAATATTTTTCCGTTGTAAAACCAGGGATTCTCATACGACATGTGTTACTTAATATTTCCTTTAGTGATATTATAATATTGTTTATTCCTTGCCAAGTAAGCCAAAATATTTTCATGGGGTCTTTTGGTCATCTATGCCATATCAACGTCATTCATATAACTTGTAAAGCCGTTTTCCTTAACAACATTTAATATATTGTTAACACGCCCTGCAAGTTCATCTTTATGCGACACTAACCAAACTGCCTTGTTGCCATCACGTGCCATCTTTTTAAGTATTGCTAGACTGCTTTCAACACCTAAACTGTCCATACCGTGGTCAATAACCTCGTCAATAAACAACACGTTGATACGCTGATATAAACTTTCCCATACATCACGGAAAGCCCAACTTAAACTTAATATAAGTCTGTTACGCTCACCACGAGATAAGTTATCAAAGTCTAGTTCTCTGCCTAGCTCTTGTATGTCCACTGTCAAGTCACTTAAGAAAGTAACTTGGTGTGGCAATCCAATCTTGTCTAAGTAGTAGCTCAGTCTGGCATTTAAGTATGCCAAGTTCTGATCAATAATAGTTTTTCTAATAAAACTATCTTTGTTTGTTAACAGTTTTAACAAGAAGTCTTGATGCTCTTGTAGCCGTTGTAGTCTATTGACCTCATCATAATTGATTTCTTGTACAGCAGTATTACGCATATCCTCTATTTGTTCTATATAGGGATTTTCTTCTGCTTGTTTTTGCACCATCTGCGTTTGTAGTGTCTCTACCTGCTGTTTGTGATTGTAAGCATCATCCATGCTGTCATAAAACGTAGGCGGACAAGGTTCAAGATCACCTAGTTCCTTACGTGCTTCCTGTAGTGTTGCTAGGTCTTGTTCAGCGTTGGCGATATCTTCTTCGAGCTCTACTATATCTTCCTGTTTGCTAACAATAAGTTGTTCTTGTTTTGCGTCATGAAACTCTTGCCCACAAGTAAAGCATTTATGATCTCGTAGTTGCTCAAGCTCTTTTGTGTACTTTTCTATCTTTTTAGTACTAGAGTCAATAGTGTTTTGATTAGCACTGATAGCAGTATCCAAGTCTTTAATATTGCGTTCGTGTTCTTTGTAGTTTACAAGACACTTGTGCGCTTCAAGTTCTGCTTCAATGTCTACCCGTTCTAGTTCTGTAATAGCAGTTTGGAAACTAACAATATCTTCCTGCTTTTTAGTTTCCCACATTACACTACGACGTTCTAAGTTTGTAATTTGTGTAGTAACGTGTTCATTGGCTTCTTTAACAGCCTTGATCCTAAAGTCCTCATGTTTAACAGCGTCTTTAGTCTCTTTAATTTGTTCTTTTAGTGCGTCTGCTTTTTCACTGAGCATCGTAATACCCAACAACTGCTCAATCATTAAACGTTGGTCATTAGCTCGCATGCTAAGGAATGGCTCAGTATAAGTGTTTAAGGCAACAACATGTTTAAACATGTCGTGACTCATACCAAGTAGTTGTTCTATTTCTTTTTGTGTTTCTCTGCTATCGCCTTGTGCATTGTCATCTTCTTGTTCGGAGTCGTTGACGTAAAACTTTAATACGTTGGGTTTACGACCACGTTCAATACGATAGTGGTTGCCATCTTTCTCAAACTCAATGGTAACCATCATGTTCTTAGCGTTTGTTTTATTGATTAGGTTTTCTTTCCTAATCTTAGTAAGTGCCTCACCATATAATGCATAACTTAGTGCATTGATGATAGTAGTCTTGCCTGTGCCATTACGAGCACCACTATCATCACCACCCAAGTCTAAGTTTTTACCTAGTACAAGTGTAAGATCGTTTCTGTCAAACTGAATACCCTGAGTGCTGTTTCCAACACTCATAAAATTTTTAACTGTTATATCAGTAACTTTGAACATTAACTTTGTATTATACTATAAATTATTGTAGATGTCTAACAGTAACTTCTTGTCAAACTGATTGCTGTCAATAGCAGTAATTTGATTTGTAACAATTTGATCTACGCTCTTAAACTCTACCTGTATAGCAGTAGCATCTTGTTCAGCATGCTCATTCTTACGTGGCATGAGAGTAATCTCACGTAGTTTATGTGTGCCTAAGAATGTGTCTTTAATAAAGTTTGCTTCCTCATAACTGATCTCAATATCCAAGTTTACTCTAACATGCATGTTAGGTTTTAATATCTTGTCAGCGTGGTCAATAATCTGACTGAGGTCGTAAACACGATATGTAGGTTGATCGGGCCAACTAACAAACTCTGGTTGACTGCCCCACTCTAATATCATAAGTCCACGATCATCGTCTCCTGCATCTGCATAGTTGTGAGGAAACGCATTGCCTGTATATGTGATGTTGCCCTGTGTTTGTCTTTTGTGAAAGTGTCCACTAAACACGTGCTCTATGCCACCAAAGTGTTCGCCTTGTATCTCACCGTGGTCAGGCATCTTTACCATTGCATTCATAAAGAAGTTAGGTAACTCAAAGTGTCCAAACATATACTTGCCAGACATTTTAGGTATCTTCTTATGTTCATCGCCAACTAGCCAGGGTACAATTATAATGTCATCTTCATTATAAAAGTTATTGACTATTTCAATGTTGGGAATATGTTTAGCCCATTCTGCTGACTGTATATCACGTTTGTCTCTGTAGTACAGGTCGTGATTGCCAGGGATAAACAAGACTCTATCAAAAGCCTTGCCTAGTTTTTCCAGGGCCCTGAGACTGTAGTTAAGTGTAACAATGTTAATACTAGCACGGTTATTGTGCCAGTCTCCCATCATTATACAAGTATCACAGTTCTTTTCTTTTGCTGTGGTTATTACCCAATCGACAAAAGCCAAACAATCATCATTGTGTAAATGACTGTTTGACTTTAGTCCGAAGTGGATATCCGTGAATACTGCGGCTCGTTTAAATGCAGGCATCGTACTATTTTACAGTTTTAAGTTGAAAAGTCAACGTTAAAAGTTGCCAGTTCTATTGCGTTCTTCTTCTCGCTCAAATGCTTCAGCGTTCTGTCTACTGAAACTAGGAGTAAAGTCATTCATTTCTAAAATGTCATCACGTATGTTCTGCATTTTCTTTTCGATGTGCAATACTCTGGTAAAACTATTTGTAATAGCGGCAGTGTAATAAGCAAATGGGTTTTGTGATTTGCTTTCATCAAACTGTAAACCAATTTGTGCTAACTGTAACAATGCTTGGCTACGCATCTCATCGTTGTATGTGTATCCACGCCAGTTACTACGAGTAGCATAACGCTCACATAACTTCATAAACATATGAGCCAGTTTGTTAGTCATTTGACCATGCTCTTTGTTAAACTCACCAGTCTCTAAGTCACCACGCCAGTGACTTTTACCAACAACATAAGGTTCTAAGTCCTCTGTAACTTTATAGTGAAAGAAAGGTGGGAAGTTACACTTCACATATTTTGCACGTTCTTTTTTAGCACGTTTGGCAGGATCGGGTTCGTAGTCCTCTTCTTCTTCAATATCCTCGTCGTCTACAGTTTCCCCTTCAGGTAATGCTTTTTTATCTTCTTTGAGAGGAATGTGTTCAAACGTCATAACTCTAAACACTAAATCAGTAACAGCTACGCTACTAGGTTTAAGTTTAAACTCGTCTAGTTTAACCTTGCTTTTAGGGTCACCTAACAGTGCGGCTTCATGTGCTAGTTTAGCAAGCCTGTCTGCACGTAATTTTAATGCTTCTTTGACGTTTGTTTTATTAATTTTACCTACATTTGCAACTATCATGTCGTAGTCTGCGTATTCAGGTTGTGTATATGAACAGTAGGTATTTTTAGATTTGTGTATTTCTTTGAGGATATCTTTGTTGTTAAGATAGTTTTGTCTTCTCATGCTAATATTTATCCTTCTTTATATTAGCATATTATAAAGCCAATAAATACTAAAAGCAATAAAATTAAAGAGTTACAAGTTTGAATTTTACCAAAGGATAGATAATGGCTAAAACAAGAGGGACGTCGTCTAAAGGAAGATCAGCGGCAGATACTGCTCGTTTCAATCCTATGCAACAAAATCGTCCTCCTACAGGCGGTAAAGGCACAGGAAATTTTAATCTTGCCGACATGGGTAGAGGCCTACAAGGATTGGGCGGCAAGGCCAAGGATCTAATAAGCAATCCCAGTCTTTCTAGATTAAACATCAACGGACTTGTGCCTGGAGGTTTTGGTAAACAGGGTGGCATGTCTCCCGACATATTCTTTGGCTCTGCTGATAGTGGCACAGGCGCAATTACTCCAGACAACGACTGGAGAGTTAGAGTTACAGCCGCTCCCGCAGGTCCTTTTACATTTGAAGGACCTATGACAGCACTTGCTAGTGATAGAGGGGTAGTGTTCCCCTATACACCTAATTTACAAATTAATCATAATGCCAATTATGGTAGTGTAGCGCCTACACATAGTAACTACCCAAGTTATTTTTATCAGAATAGTGCAGTACAGGCTATTACAATAAGTGCAGACTTTACAGCCCAGGACATATCGCAAGCAGAGTACGTATTAGGAATGATATGGTTCTTTAGATCAGCAACAAAAATGTTTTATGGCGGGCCTAAGTCAGGCAATCCTCCACCAATTGTTTACCTAGACGGTTACGGAGAGTGGCATTTACCACACGTCCCATGTGTGGTTACAAGTTTTAGCCACACTATGCCACCAAATATTGATTATATAGAATGTATTGTTGCTAACGGTCCTATAACAAGTATAACTGATAATGTGGCGTCAGGTGACTCAGTGCCGCAAACAGTATCAACACAACCACAACCCGCCCCTGAGCCAAAACCGGTTGCTCCAATACAAACAGGTCTGGCAACTACAACTACCGCAAATCAAACTGGTGTAGCTACGGGTTTAGCTACCAGTACTTCTACTCTTAGTAATCAGCAGGGAGCAGTGGTGTCACTCACACCTAAGGTAGAGACAACAGTACAATCAACAGGCAAAACAGCAAGAATACCTACTAAGTCTTCTATATCATTAACGTTACAGCCTGTTTATAGCAGAAGGAACATTTCTCAGAAATTTAACTGGGAAGATTTCAGTACAGGTAACCTACTAAAAGGTTCTGGAGGATTTTTATAATGGCTGTTACCTATAAAAAATCTAGTCCTTATTTTGATACAAAAATTGTAAATGGAAAATATCTTGATGTTTTAAGTATGCGTAGAATACCATCTAACAAAGGTGATACTACCTATACAATAACAGATACATATCAGTATAGACCAGACTTACTGGCATTTGACCTTTATAAGGATCCTGATCTATGGTGGGTTTTCGCAGTAAGAAATCCAAACACACTTAAGGATCCTATATTTGACTTTAACTCAGGGACAACAATTTACATTCCCAACCAGGACACTATTAACAAAGCATTAGGGATATAACCTATGGCGGGCCTTCAGGATCAATTTAAAACAAGGAGCGGACCTTTAACAGAGAAAGAACTTAAAGGCGCAACTCGTGATAACAGACCTAGAAGTGGTACGTTTGATTTCCATAATCCAGGAGGAACAAGACCTAAATCTGTGGCATCTAGTAACGGAAATGATGTTGGTCGAAAGTTTGACGGCAGACTTATTAATAATCAAACAGATTTAACAAACGGCACAGAACCTGAAACTGTAGGCACAAATCCGTTTTTTAATAAAGATAATACACCAGATGATCTAAGTGGTTCTGTCAATAACACCAGCGCACTAGACCCTGCAGGAACATTTGATCCTTCAGGCAAAAAAGCATTTGGAGCTCAAAAAGAAAGTGCAATTAGACCAAATCCTCTAAACAACTATAGCTCGTATACCTATAACATTAAACTAGGTTTAATGACACCTCAAATGTTGAATGAGTTCAGTGAAGGAAATTATGCATCCTTGAATAATAATTTGCTTATAAGTTCTGGTGGCATGGATTCAAGCCAACGTGCTGAAGGGTTCGAAGTAGATTTTTACATCGATAACTTATCTATTCAAAGTATAATAGGTCTTAACCAAATGACAGGTGGAGCAAATGCCACTGAAATAACATTTACTATTACAGAACCTAACGGTGTTACATTTTTTAATAGACTGTTAAAACTTTGTAGATCAACAGGCATTAAAAATTATTTAGATGTACCATATTTCTTGAAAGTACAGTTCCAGGGATACAAAGATACTGACGATAATGAGCCAGATCAATCATTGGTCCCATTTATAACACCAATTAAAATAACAGGTATTAACAACAGAGTTACTGTCGAGGGCGGTGTATACGATGTAGAGGCAGTTGCATTTTACGATAGTGCATTGTTTTCGACCGAATGTTCCATACACGAAACATTTAGTGGCAAAGCCGCAACGGTAGGAGAGTTTTTTGACAAACTTACAGAATTTTATAACAACTATTACAAGAATGCGTTAATATCACAGTCTAAAGGTAATACCCAGACTGATATATCAGAAGAATATTATCACACAATAAAATTTGAAATAGACGAAGAGATTAGGAACAGTCCTATTAAATTTAATCTAGATGTGAAAGATGCAGATAAGGCAGCAATGTCCGATGCGGCAAAGTCTGGAAGTGGTTTCCAAGCCACTGCGGCTAAGGCAATGACGGATAGGAAATTAAAACTACATCTTACCGATATTAATCTTAATTTTCCTTCCGGCTCAAACATCATAAAAATAATTAATCAGGTTATTATACAACAAAGTAACTATATTAAAAGTCAGAAAATAGAGCCTGAAGAAAGAAAACGTTTAGAAAATATTAGTGACAAAGACAAGAGGAAGGAAGCACTAGAAGAGTTATCTGCGAAATACCAGGACACATTAAAGTGGTTTAAAATAAAAAATAAAAAACTTATTAAACAATTTAACATAGACACACAGAAATATTCTAGGACTAATACATTTGTAATTTCTAAATATGAAATAACAAATAAAACTGTACCCACGTACCCAGGTTGGGGAGAAACTAAGCCAGTAAAAAATTACAAGTACATTTACACTGGCGAAAACGATTCTGTATTGGACTTTAATATTAAATTTGATGCATTGTACTATCAAGCAATGATTCCTAATCCTGATCAGTACAGAATAGCTTCAGGGAAGCCAGATGATTCTGGGGATCCTAGAACTAAACACAGTAAGCAAAATGCAGACGATAATGATACCTCTGGTGGCATTGCACCAGCACAGCAGAATGCAGTCCCTCCTTCTATAGAATCTGGACAAGGATCTGATAAAGCAGACTACCAACAGCAGGACGATAGAATACTACAAGAAAATTTATATACAAACGCAAAAGGTGACATGGTCGAACTTGACTTAAAGATAATTGGTGATCCTGACTTTTTAGTTGGTTACAACGAAGCTGACTTTGCCGGGGAAAACATGAATTTACTCTCAAAAGCTGATGAGATCAACTGTAATGTCTTGTTTAAAACACCTCAAGACTATGATGATGATACAGGTTTGTTGGTAGACGAGAATGATCCGTTTTTTGTTAACAGCGCATTCAGTGGAGTCTATAAAATTATAATGGTACAAAGTTCTTTTAGTAATGGACAGTTTATACAAGACCTTAATATGGTAAGATTGTTTAATCAGCCTGGTGTAGGTGTAGAGACTAAGAAGGAAGTTACAAAAACAGCAGATAATGTTGTACAAGGTGTAAATGGAGTATTTCCTGGGTCTGGAGTTTCTAATTCTACTGAAACTAAAACAGGTCTAGAAACTAACGAGAGTACAGCATCAGTATCGGACACCCCACCAGCAAACACTACTAGAACAGGTTTAGGCACAGCGGCTAACGTTTCGCAGTCTAATGGTTCCACAGTATTCGCAGGATTAGGATCCGTACCTCCAGCCGACGGTCCAGCAACAGTTTCTACTCAACCTGGACAAACATCATTAACTAATAGCCAGGCACATAGGGTTAGTAATGGAGGCCCTACCATTAATGATCAATTTAGAACAAGAGGTCGCGGAAAAGATGCCGCTAATAAGTCTACAGGAAGATCAGCGGCAGAAACAGCTCGTAATAATCCATTAGCACGGTAAACATCAAGGAAATAATTAATGGCAGTTAAAAATTCAGAAAATTTTGCATCAACTAAAAACTTTAGTACCGTACAGACTGGTGACTTAATTAGCGCAGGTCCTTATGTTGCTATAGTGAAAAATAATATAGATTACACTCGTAATGGCAGGTTAGAAGTTTACATACCAGCATTAGGTGCTATTGACCCTGATGATCCCAAAGGCTGGATAATTTGTCAGTATGCAAATCCGTATATGGGTTTTACAAATCTGAATCAAGCGTCATCAGCGGAAGACTACGATGCAGTACAACAAAGTTATGGCATGTGGGCAGTGCCACCTGATATAGGAATACGTGTTTTAGTTGTATTTGCTGAGCATGATATTAACCAAGCATTTTGGCTAGGTACCGTACCTGAGCCACTTAAAAATCACATGGTCCCAAGTATAGGATCAAGAGCATACGCAGATGCATCTGGATCTGCGGTAGATTTCAGTGCATTGGCCGATTATCAGAGCGAAATTTTAAAAAACGCAGTAATGGAGAGTCTGGAAAGTTATTTTGAAGAAAGCCAAGATACTACTGGTCTAAAGTTTCCTATGTCTGAGGTACAATTCAAAGCAAAAGACAAACAGGACATAGAAAACTTTTATAGTAAAGCTAGAGCAATACACGAGGATGTAGCCAAGCAATTTCTAATACAAGGACTAGACAGAGATAAAGACAGAGGTCCTATATCAAGTAGTGCGCAGAGAGAAACACCTAGCAATGTATTTGGTGTTATTACACCTGGCCGTTTAAGAAAAGACCTAGCCGCTGATTTAAATCTTATTAATAAGGCAAAGCAGGGAGAGTTAACCGAGGAAGATGTAAAAGAGTACATCAATAAAGGTGATAAAGGTAGAAGAGGAGGACACAGTCTTACAATGGATGATGGTGACATTGTAGGACAGAACAACTTAATTCGTCTTAGAACTGCACGTGGTCATCAGATTACAATGCATGACACTGAAGAGTTTATTCATATAACACATGCTAATGGATTAGCCTGGATAGAAATAGATTCTAGAGGACAGATATCTATCTTTAGTAATAACAGTCTTAATATTAGAACAGGATTAGATTTAAATTTACGTGCAGATAGAGATATTAATATAGAAGCAGAAGACACTATAAGGCTACGTGGCAAAAAGTTTATTAAAGCAGAAACTGATGACTTACGTATTAAAACATTTAAGGACACGAATTTAGAACATGGTGGAGACTTAACTATACTAGCAGACGGTGGTATAGCCCTAAATGCCGCTAACTCGTCTGGTTGGAATTCAGGCGGTACACTTAATCTACAGGCTCCTACAATTAATTTAAACAGTGGAGCTGGTCCTGATAGTCCTGAAGTTCCTGAGATAGAAAAAGAAAAATATACCGATGTTTTACAGGAAGGTTTTATCTGGAAAGAAGAGGAAGAGCCCAGTATAGAAAGTATATTAGAATGGATACCAACACACGAGCCATATCCTAGAAGGATATTAGCAAAATCAGCACAGCAAATAGCTGAGTTTTACCAAGGATTACTCTAATGAATATTGAACAAGTTATTGGACAATTAAAAACTGGCGTCGTACAGGACGGTAACGAATTGAACAAACTTATGGCGGGTACTAAAACTCCTGGTGAGGCTGTTAGCAAGTTGTCATCAGCTTTTCCTGGTAGCCAACAAGAAATTTTATCCGGATTTTCTAAGATACCTGGTTCAGAAGGTTTCGCAGCCGGTGATGCATCTACTAGCATGGACTTTTTAAAAGGTAAAAGTAATGCGGCTTTGGCAGGGTTAAAGAATAAATTTAGTGGCGCACTAGAAGGTGCCAATCCTAAACTTAAAGAGCAGTTATCTGCTGAGAATGTTGAAAAAATGAAAGAGACGGCGGAAAAAATACTTAAGGATCCTGAGACTCAGAAAAAATTTAACCTAGGTTTAAGTAAAATAAAAAACTTCCAGGGCCTGAACAATCTTAAAAATAAATTGTCGTCTAAAGTTAAAGACTTCAATGCATCTGCATTTGAAGATCCTAAATTCGACAAACTAAAGGATATGTTTTCTGAACAAGGTATAGACTTACCATTAGACGACGCCGCAACTAAAGCACAAATGGAAATAGACAAATTTAACCAGGCAGGCGGACTTCAGAGTGTAGGTGATTTAGGCGCAGAACAGATGAATGGGTTCACTACAGCAATGGGTCAAGCACAAAGTAAATTTGGAGATGGCAGATACTTACAGGACTTAGGCGACAAGTTAGGCAAGTACCAAATGAATCCTGAAATGCTTGAATCAGCAGGTATGTTGCAAAAAGGTTTGGGAGACAAATTTAGATCAGGTGCACTAACAGGATCATCTATTCTTAACAATCCTAATAACTGGATGGGAGGCACAAAGCCTGGTAGTAAAGCCGCTTTCCTAGGTAATCCAAAAGCACAAGAAACAGGCTTTAGGTCAGCATGTAATGACTTTTTTGGAAAAATGAAGAAAAATGGCGGTATTAGTCCAACAGACCCAGCCAAGTTTAAAGGCGCTATGATGGCGGTGTCTACACAACTTGGCCCGGTGGGGGCAAAAAATTGGAGACAGGGAACTGGAAATTTAAACGCATCCCTGACAGCCTACGCAGATAACTTAGCCAAGCATGGAGCTCATGGGGTAAGTGTTTTAGGAGTTAGAAAATGATAAAATATAAAGGGTTCAGTACAGTTAACAATACACGAAAAACTAAACTAACTGATTTTGAATTAGCCAAACAGGATTTAATTAATCACTTCCACATTCGTAAAGGTGAAAAACTTCACAATCCTAATTTTGGAAGTAATCTTTGGTCCGTTGTATTCGATCCATTAACCACATCATCTAAACAGGCAATCATAGACGACATTAAAGCAGTGGTCAGTTACGATCCTAGAATTAACGTAGTTAATGTTAACGTTGTAGAATATGACCAAGGCATACAGGTAGAACTTGATCTTGAATACATTGATAGTGATCAAACAGATACTTTAAGGATGATGTTTGACCAGTCTGATCAAAGTTTAACAGCATTATAACAGTACATTTTAGGTAAAATAAATACTAAAAGGTTAACAAAATATGGCAATTAATGAACGACAAACAGGACTTTTAGCCGCAGAAGATTGGCAAAAAGTCTATCAGAGTTTTAGGGAGGCAGACTTCCAGAGTTATGACTTTGCGACTCTTCGCAAGGCCATGATAGACTATCTGCAACTCTACTATCCTGAAGACTTCAATGACTTCATTGAGTCCAGCGAGTATATTGCCTTAATAGATTTAATAGCTTTCATGGGTCAGAGTTTAGCATTTAGAGCAGACTTAAACACCCGTGAAAACTTTATTGATACAGCTGAGCGTAGAGATAGTATACTACGTCTAGCACGTTTAGTAAGTTATAATCCCAAAAGAAATATACCAGCATCAGGATTTTTAAAATTTAATAGTGTATCTACTACAGAAACATTGACTGACAGTGCAGGCAAAAATATTACAAACATCAATATTAATTGGAACGATATCACTAACCCAGACTGGTTAGAGCAATGGAATACAGTACTTAACTCAGCAATGGTTTCCGGACAAAAAGTTGGGAAGCCTGCAAATAGTCAAACGTTAGATAGTGTGAGACATGATGAGTATGCTTTTAGTATTAACAATACAGTTGCACCGGTATTCCCGTTTAGTAAAAGTATTGACGGAACATCAACTAATTTTGAATTAGTTAGTGCAAGTACATTAGGACAACAATATGTTTATGAACAAAATGTAGGCCCTGACGGTACTTTTCAGATAATTTATAAAAATGACAATTTAGGCAACTCAAGTAATAATACAGGATACTTCTTTTACTTTAAGCAGGGTGCATTAAGTAGCATCGATCTTAACTTCGACGAAAGTTTAAGTAATCGTGTTGCAAGTATTAACCTAAACAATATTAACAACAATGATGTTTGGTTGTATAGTTTAGATGACAACGATGACATCAGTGATCTTTGGACTAAGGTCCCTAGTGTTGCTCAAACCAATATCATATATAATTCAGATGACACGCAAAGTCGTCTAGCATACCAGGTAACATCCCGACTAAACGATCAGATTAACTTAGTGTTTGGTGATGGTGCATTTGCAGACATCCCTAAAGGAAGATTTAGACTATTTTATAGACAAAGTAACGGACTGACCTATCAGATTACTCCAGCTGATATGCAAGAAATTTCCTTCAGTGTTCCCTATGTAAGCAAGAGAGGTAGACAGGAAACACTTACTATTGTTGCAAGTTTAGAGTACACAGTCACTAACGCAAGTGCAAGAGAAACGTCAGACCAAATTAGGTTAAAAGCGCCACAACAATACTATACACAAAACCGTATGGTTAATGGTGAAGATTATAATATTTTCCCATTTACAAACTTCAGCGACCTAGTTAAGGTCAAAGCAGTTAATAGAACAGCCTCAGGTGTTAGCAGATTTTTAGATGTATCAGATACCTCAGGACGTTACAGTAGTACAAATATATTCTGTCAAGATGGTATGCTATATCGCAGAGACAACGATAAAACATTTACATTCGACTTTGTTACTAGTGCGGATATATTGAATGCGATTAACACACAAGTAAAGCCAGCATTGGCTGAACGAGAAACATTGCATTTTTATTATGCAAACTTTAATAGATATACTTTTCCAAGTTTATACTGGAATCAAAGCTCAGTAGCAACTAATGTGTGTACTGGGTATTTTGTTAACGCAGATGACGATCCACAAAATATAGGTAGTTACGTAGGTGATAACAGAAAATATCTGACTGAAAATAGTTTAATTAAATTTGATGCACCAAGCGGCAAATATTTTACAGCGGATAATCTAATTAAAACAGGTTCACCTGCATTGCCTGGTGATCGCTCTACTATCTGGGCAACTATTAATGATGTTGTTACTGATGGTACTAACGGTGGTTTAGGTAATTTAGATAACGGCAACGGTCCTGTAACGTTAAATGAAATAGTTCCTACAGGTGCCGAGATGGCACAGATTATTCCTACATATAACAACACTCCTAGTAGTACAATAGAGAATACTATTATAGAACTACTAAGAGTATATGATGAATTCGGTTTAGGGTACGACCAAACATTAAGAACTTGGTATGTGATTGCCGAAGCAGATTTAGATCTATCAAGTGATTTTAGTTTAGCTTATGCTAAGAATACAACTAGCGCAAACTTAGATGCAAGTTGGGTTATGCATTTTAAAGCAACTAATCAAGTTTATACAGTTACATATCGAAGTTTAGAATACATTTACGAGTCTGAAGGCGAAACTAACTTTTATCTAGACGAAACTGTTAAAATTTACGATGCAACAATAGGTGGTATCGTAAGAGATAATATCAAGATTTTACGAACTAATACGAAACCTGATAGTTCTGATCCTCTAGCAATAGACTATAACTTACAAGTTTACAAGAATGTTGTAGAGAGTGACGGGTATATTAATAATAAGCGTTTGCGAGTTAGTTTTACTGATAGAGACGATGACGGAATCGCTGACGATCCTGACTTCTTTGTTAGCTACGTTGATCCAGATACTAATCCTAACAACAAACGTGTTTATTTTAAACCAACGACAGATCAATATAGTTTTAATGACACCGAACCGTTACCTGCTGGACAAGTGAACTATTCATTTGCTAACATAGATGAAATAGAAGCCAACAAGAACGATTACCCAGACGGAAAAATATTCTTTACAACATCTACAAAGTTGTTTTACCAGCTTTCTGTTGTTAATAACGTTAAAGTAGTTAGTCCTATCTCAGGTTATCAATATTATACAGGAAGGCAGGGTATATACTTCCAGTACAGACACAATGCACCAGGTTACAAGCGTATAGATCCTAGTCCAAGTAATATAGTTGACTTATTCTTGTTGACTAATGAATACAATGATGATTACAGGTTATGGGCATACGACACAACAGGTAAAATTACCCAACCACTAAGACCAACTAGTGAAGATCTAAGATTAAACTATGCAAGTTTAGAAAACTATAAGAGCATAAGTGACACATTAATTTATAATAGTGCAAAATTTAAGCCTTTATTTGGAATTAAGGCTGAGAACGGTTTAAGAGCAACCTTTAAGGTTGTTAAAAATCCAAATATTAATATCAGTGATAGTGAGATAAGAGTACGAGTAGTATCTGCTCTAAACACATATTTTGAATTAGAAAACTGGGATTTCGGTGAGACTTTCTACTTCAGTGAGCTAAGTGCTTATTTGCATGCAGAACTAGTCCCCTATGTAGCAAGTATTGTTATCGTTCCTGATAATTCTACATACGGTAATCTACAGCAAATTACCTGTGAAGCAGATGAGATTTTTATTAGTGTGGCAACTGTTGATCAAGTAGCAGTTGTACCAAGTTTAACAGCATCAAACTTAAAGTTAGGTTAATAAATGGCAGTTAGAACATTAGATTTTTTACCAACAGTATTCAGGACGCCGTCTAATCAGAAGTTTTTAAATGCAACATTAGAACAGGCAACAACTGAACTAGAGCTTAAACGACTAAATGGATACATTGGTCGTAAGTTTACTCCTACCTTTAGAAAAACAGACAATTACCTAACAGAAAATACTGACGATAGGACTGATTACCAACTAGAACCTAGTACAGTAGTAAAAAATGATGCGGGTACTATTACTTTTGCTAATACATATACAGATTTATTGAATAGTTTAGAGTACCACGGTGGTATTACTTATGATCATGACAGATTATTTTCTGCTGAAGCATATACGTTTACAGGTGAGATAGACTTAGACAAGTTTGTTAACTTTGCGCAGTACTACTGGTTGCCTAGTGGTCCCGACGCAGTAGACATTATTACTAGTCCAGTTGCATCCAGTGAAGCATACAGAGTAACTAGAAATACAACAAAGAGTGAATATGCTTTTGCTGATTCAGGCGATAATATTAACAGCATAGGATTAGAAGGCAACCCTACTATATACCTAGCACGTGGCGGCAGTTATACTTTTACAGTCAATCAAGGACCTAATAGTTTTTGGATACAGACAGAACTTGGTACGTCAGGGGTAAGACTTAACCAACAAAATATTAGTAGTAGAGAAATACTTGGGGTAACAAATAATGGCATAGACACAGGTCAAGTCACATTTAATGTACCTCTTAAGACAGCACAAAACTTTTACATAAACATGTTTAAGGTTGCTGATGTAGACCTTTGCAGTGATTTAGATTTTAATCAGATTAATAATCAGTTATTAAGCACGGTATTAGAAAAATATGGTGGCATTGACGGTCAACGAAATTTACTAGATAAAACAGTTATATTTCCTAGCTTAGATGGTTGGTTGTTTGGTGGTGTGTTTGACCAAGATGGTGCGAACTACGATTCTGAAACATATGATGAAGGTTACGAACCAACAGATCCTGTAAAATGGGGGATATGGCGTATAGCACTTAAAGGTAATCCAGAGGATCCTCTCATAACATTGGAGCCTGTTAGAACAATACCTACTAATAACAAAGTTTTAATTTTAGAAGGAAAAGAAAAAGGTAACAAGGAGTTCTATAAAGCAGGATCCGGCTACCTACAAGAAATACCTATTATAACTGCTATAATGGATACACTATATTATCAAGATGGTAGTGATGGTGCTAGGTACGGTATTATTAAACTTGTAGAACCAGAAAGCACAGAAAGTATTAATGTAAACACTGACATAATAGGTAAAACTAATTATACATCCCCCACCGGTGTCAAGTTCAGTAATGGACTAAAAGTTAAGTTTGACGCAGGGGTCTTGCCTGTAGAATATGCTAACAACAGTTATTACGTAGAAGGAGTAGGAACAGCCATTACATTAACTGATGTAACTAGTCTGGTAACACCTGAACCTTTTAGTGAGGACGAATCATTGGGATTCGATCTAGACTTATACGATAGTCAAGGATACGAATCAAGTGCTAATGCGCCTATTAATCCAGATTATCTGGTTAGTAAAAGAAGTAGCCTAGATGGAAATGCGTGGGCACGTACTAATAGGTGGTTTCACATTGACGTAATTAATGCTACTTCTCAGTATAATAATTATACTCCAGTTATTGACCAATCAAAACGTGGCAAAAGACCTATTATAGAATTTAATCCTAATTTACAACTCTTTAACTATGGCAAAACTGCTAAAAAGCCTATTGACATTCTAGATGATACCACTTTAGATGCTTTCACTAATGCAGAGGGTTACTCAACTTATACATCTGATGGGATAGTATTAGCTAACGGTCAAAGAATAATTTTTACGGCTGACAGAGACGACCTAGTTAGAAATAGAATTTATTCAGTTCAAATTATAGACCCTCAGGACGATGGAACTTTCCAGGTACACTTTGAACCTGAAGACACAAATATACAAAAATATGATACTGTAGTGGTAAAATCAGGAGCGACTAATCAGGGCAAACAATACTGGTTTGATGGTAGTGATTGGATACAGTGTCAGCAAAAAACAAGTTTAAATCAATCACCACTATTTGATGTTTTTAACAAAAGCGGTGTAAGCCTTAGTGATTCTACTGTTTTCCCAGGCACAACATTTAAAGGCACAAAACTTTTTAGTTATAGACCTAATAATACCGGTACTGTTGATACTATACTAGGCATAGGCCTTAGTTATAGAAATTTTCAAAGTGTAGGAGATATATTATTTGATTTTAATTTAACATCAGATACATTTAGAACAACTGCTAAAAATGTTAACTATGTAAACCAAGGGTTACTTCATGTAAACTCTGATAACACAAACTTTACATTGGCAAACGGGTGGCAGAGGACAAACACTGACACTAGACAATTTCAGGTATTTTCCTATGAATATACCGGAAGCAACCGATTTTTGTATGATGCACAAGAAATATCTAACTTGCCTAGAAAAACATTAAAAGTTTATGTAGGCAGTGTTCTATTACAGGCATCGCAGTACTCTAAGGTTACAATAAACAATAAACAGTATATTGAGATAGAGTCATCTGTTGATTTAACAGATAAGAATATTACTATTCTGTCTCTAAGTAATGATACACTTGACAATACATATTACCAAATACCTGTTAACTTAGACAATAATAGCCTAAATCAAAACTTTAATAGGGTAACATTAGGACAGTTGCGAAACCACTTCGCAACATCCTTTGAAAATACTGTAGGGACGGAAGGTATCTTTCCTGGTGGTAATAATAGTAGAGACATAAGAGTAGATAGAAGCCAAGGCGGAATTTTGCAACATACGGCAGGCATACCATATGCCATGTTGTTTGCAGGTGATGATCAGACAAACTTTTTTGACAGTTTAGATTATGCAGGCAGAGAATATAGTACCTTTAAAAATAAATTTGTAGAAGCAACATATACACTGCCTGGCATAGAATTTTTAACTGTGGATCAAGCTGTAGAACAGGTTTTAACAACCTTGAATGAAGCAAAAGACAATACATTCCCATTTTATTATTCAGACATGGTGCCAGTAGGAAGTGAATATACAGAACAAACAAGCACATGGTATGACGGGAACAGTAAATCTTTTAGGTTAACTAACGTTACCGATATGAATGTTCCTAGTAATAAGTCTGTCCTTATTTTTAACGGGACATCCCAATTATTAAGAAATAGAGATTATAATTTTAGTACAGATGGGTTATTTGTTGAGTTTACCACGTCATATACACCCACCGCAGGTGACATTATTACTATAAGAGAATATAGTAACACGCATGGAAGTTTTATCCCAGAGACTCCTACAAAGATGGGGCTATATCCTAGCTTCCAACCAAGACTACTGGTAGATAACACGTACACAAACTCAACAACATTTATTGTTGGGCACGACGGCTCAAAGACTCCAGCCTGGGGCGACCTTAGAGATGACATCCTATTAGAATTAGAAAAACGTATCTACAACAACTGCAAAGTTGCTTACGATAAAGACAGACTAGACATACATGACGTTTTACCAGGACAATTTAGAGATACTGATTATTCAAGGGCGGAATGTGTTTATATTCTAGGCGGTGAATTCGCACGTTGGTCGGGTAACAACAGAATAGACTATAACGAACACGACTTCTTTAATAATTCTGACCCATTTACATACAACTGGAGCCAAAGTTCTAGCGCAGTTGATGGAGAGTTACTACCAGGTTACTGGCGTGGTGTGTATAGATGGTATTACGATACAGATACTCCACACTTAACACCTTGGGAATGTTTAGGACTAGCAGAAGAACCTAGTTGGTGGGCAGACGCATACGGTACTGCTCCGTTTTCAGCAGGTAACCTAGTGTTATGGGACGACCTAGAAGCAGGGTACATTAAAGAGCCTGGCAACGAACGTTATGATTTGAGGTACGCCAGACCTGGTGTCACCAAGTATATACCTATAAACGTATACGGTGAACTAAGAGCCCCTAATGAGTTCCTAGTAAGAAGCTTCAATGGTAATTATGTAAGTGGTCCGTTTGAAGTAGGTGATGAAAGTCCAGCAGAAACAGCTTGGATTAAGAGCAGTCACTACCCCTTCGCAGTACAGAAACTACTAGCATTAACGAAGCCAGCAAAGTATTTTGGACTCAACGCTAGAGTGAGCAATTATGCCAAAGACGAAAATTTAGGACAATATACACTTGCAGACTCTAACCTAAGACTAACACCTAATGATGTGATAGTCAATGGGCAGGTAACAAACAATACTAATGTATACGTAGCAGGGTATGTCAATTGGATATCTGCTTACATGCAGAGTTTTGGCTTAGATGCTGTAGTAACATTGCGCAACAAATTAGACAACTTAAACATCCAACTTGGTTATAAATTGGCAGGTTTCACTGACAAGTCTTACCTTAGAGTGCTGGCAGAACAGAATAGTCCACAATCTACTACTGATAGTGTTCTAATTCCAGATGAGGACTACGATCTTTATTTGCAGAAATCTAACCCATTAAACAGACTAAGTTACAGTGCTGTGGTTATTGAGCGGGTAGCCGGAGGATATAAGATTGAAGGTTATGATTCAGATAACCCGTTCTTTAGAATTGTTCCTAAACAAGATGTAGGGAGCCCCTCTACTCTAACGATTTTTGATGAGACTGTCAATATACAGGAAAACTTTATTCCTGTATGGGAAACAGTACCATACGGCAGAACTTTTCGGTCTCGTCAAGAAGTAGTAGACTTTTTATTGGGCTATGGAAGATACCTCACAAGCCAGGGCTTTGTGTTTAATTCACGTCTAGGCACGTTGGGAGAAACCAAGTCATGGTTATTAAGTGCTAAAGAGTTTTTAACATGGTCACAACAAGGTTGGAGTAACGGAAATTTATTAGTAGTTTCGCCAGCATTTGATCAAGTAGATGTAGTATTGGATGACGGAACAGTAGATAATATTTCAGGTGGTTATAAAGGAAGTAGAGTACTTGATCAAAACTTCAACATTATTCCAATCAAGAATTTACATATTAACAGAATAGGGAATAGTATAAGCATCAAAGCTCTTGATAATCAAACCATATCTCTAGTTATTTTGAATGCAATTACTTACGAGCACTTGTTTGTGCCTAACAATCAAACAGTGTTTAATGATGTAATTTATCAACCTGAACTTAGCAATAGACAGGGTAGATTAAAACTTGTAGGCTTTAAGACAAATAACTGGGACGGCACATTATCTCCTGGTGGATTTATCTTGAACCAGGACAATATACCTAATTGGAATAAGAACAAAGATTATAGAAAAGGTTCGTTAGTTAAATTTAAAACAAAATATTTCTCTGCCCTTGAGAACATAGCGGGCACAGTATTGTTTAACGAATCTCAATGGTCTGAAATAGATTATAATAAGATTAAAAAAGGTTTATTGCCTAACCTTGCAAACACTTCTGGCAGCATAGAAAAGTTTTACGATATAGATGACATCAACCTAGAAAGTAACAAGGATCTATTCAGTAAGAGCTTAATAGGTTATAAGAATAGACCTTACTTAGACGCATTAGGTATAGATGATACAAGTCAGATAAAGTTTTATCAAGGTTTTATTCAGGAAAAAGGTAGTAAAAATGCTATTAATGCACTTACTAGGGCTAACCTTAATAACCTACAATCAAAGCTAAGTTTTTATGAAGAATGGGCGTTTAGAACTGGAAGTTACGGTGTGTTAGATCGTAATCAAGTTATCGAAATACAAACAAATGATAACGACTATTCTAATACATCTAGTACTGTTAAATTATTAGGACAAAGTGATCCTGTTCCTAATGATACACTTAGCGTTCCATTTAATGATGTTTACAAAAAACCTAAAAAATATGAAGGTAGTCCCTTTATATACAGAGGTATAGGAACAGACTTAAATGTTGATATTAACAAAGCAGGTTATGTAAGATTAGATGATGTAAACCACACTATATTTGATATAAGTGATATTGCAACTGCGGCTCAAAACGTCGAACTTATGGGCGTGGGTCATGAAGTATGGGTGGCTAAAGACTGGAACGGTAGTTGGAACGTTTATAGAATTACAGAAACTAATACTACGGTAACAAAGGTAACAAATATTACTAACAATTTTATGAAGGTTACATGTAGTGTCCCACATAATTTAGTTAAAGACGATGTAGTTGTATTAAAAGATTTCAGTTTTAAGTTTGATGCAACATACAGAGTCGACAAAGTAGTCAATGAATACGAATTCATAGTGCTTTCGACCTATGTAAGAATGAACTTGCTAATAGATCCTAACACAGGTGCTCCTGGTAGCTTAGATGGCACAGGTAATGTTTACAAATTTGTCAGTGTTCGTTACAAGTATCCAAGTAGAGCGGCGGCAACTGATCCATTAAACTACTGGAAAGTAGGCGACAAGATCTGGATTGATGAATACAATTCAGATGGTAACTGGCACGTTAGAGAAAAGACTAACCCTTGGACAAACAATAAGAAGTACACTTGGTCAAGTGGTAGTGCAGACGACCTATACGGTAAGGCTGTTATGGTAGGACATAGTGCTACATGGGCGGCAGTAAGCGCACCTGGCGAAGGTACTGGTCGAGTACTTGTATATGATATTAACAGTCTGAATGATTTAGATTACAATCAAATTTTAACAGCTGAAGTGGGTGCCAGTAGTGATGTTACAGATGCATTTGGCGACAGTCTCGCAACAGGACAATTAAGTTTTGACTACGATGGTTCAACAGCAATTAGTGATGAATACCTTGCTGTTGGCGCACCAGACAGTTATGGCACACGTGGTGGTGTCTTAATTTATAGACTAAGAAGTGGCACTTGGACAACACATCAATACATTGAACCAGTAAGTGCTAGTGGTGGGGAAGAGTTCGGTAAAGCATTAGCAATTAGCAAAAATGCTAGATGGTTATACGTTGGTGCTCCTGGTGAGGACAGGGTATACGCATACGGTTTAGATACACAATTAGAAGAACAAAGTGTTACAATTACAGGTGATGGCAGTACACTAACACATGCTTTAGGATTTACTCCTAAGAGCTTAGAAAGTTTGTTTGTACAAGACAGCGCAGGCACAATTTACAGACCAACTATAGACTACTCTATTAGTGGAAGCAACATAATTTTTGTAGTTGCTCCTAGTGTTAATGTTACAGTTAAGTCTAATTTCTATTACAAGTACGAGGCTACAATATCAGCCAGTGATGGCGGTGTTGATGATAGATTCGGCGCAAGTGTATGGACAAGTACAGACGGCACAAACACAGTTATTGGCGCTCCTAATCATGATAACCCAGGAGACGATAGCACTATAGATTCTGGTGCTACTTACGTATTTGATAGAACAGTAGAAGCATTTGAGGGTGATGGTAGCACCACAGCATTTACAACTGTTAGAAGTATGGATGCAGACCTTGCTAGAGTTACAGTAAATGGCGTTGTACAAGATCAGCGTAAAGGCAGTGATGCATTCTGGGACTACTCTGTGTCAGGAACCACACTTACGTTTAACGTTGCTCCGCCACCAAGTTCTATTATTAAAGTTGCTACAAGTGGCTTTACACAAATGCAAAAGTTTGCAGAACAGACAGCCAACGAACGTGGTGTAGGAAATGCATTTGGTACAAGTGTACTGATTTGTCCTACAGATTGTTCTATCTACATTGGTAATCCTAGTGATGATCCTAGAGAACTACGCAACTCAGGTAGCGTTGATCGTTACGTTAACCAAGGTAGAGTATATGGTACAATTACAAGTACAAAAACAAGTCCTACAGTTACAATAGGACACAGTATTAGAATTAACGACTTTGAAGTTACATTTACTGGCACAACGGTAGATGATGTTAAGACAGACATTAATAATGCAGGTATTGCAGGAGTTACAGCAACTGTTTCTAGTGGTGTGCTAACAATAACAAGTACCAGCACAATAGAGTTACAAAAATTAAAATTAGGTGCAGGACAAGGTACTGGTCTTAGTGATTTAGGTTTAGACGTATATTATTATGTTCAAACTATTCTAGCACCTAAAGGAAGAACAAACAGCAACTTTGGTGATACGTTAGCAATTAGCGATGATGCAGAAACATTATTTGTTGGTGCACCTAATTGCACAATGCGTATTAACATTGAGTTTGACATTGATGCCACAGACGGGGAACCAGACACAACATTCGACGTAGATAGCACAACATTCTTTGATACTAATCCTAAGTCTGGTGCGGCGTATGTGTTTGAATATCTTGGTAATCCTAGAGGACTTGTGACAGATCCAGGACAATTTGACTTTATACAAGAATTAGAAGTCAGCAGTGCTACAGACGACATGGCTGAAGAAGACAGATTCGGGGTCAACATAAGTGTAAGAGGTAACTATGCACTAGTAGGTGCAGAAAAAGATGATGCAAGAGGTACAGACGCAGGTGCAGTTTATGACTTCGATAGTGCAGGCGAGAAAGGTTGGAAAGTTTTACGAACAGAAACACCACAAGTCGAATCTAGAGCAATAAACAAAGCATATCTTTATGATCGAGTGTCGAACGTACTTTTGACCTATTTAGATGTTTATGATCCAGCTAAAGGAAAACTAATTGGCTCTGCAAGTCAAGAGCTCGACTACATTTCAAGTCATGACCCAGCAAACTACAATTCAAGTATGTGGTGCGATCTACAGGTAGGCAAGTATTGGTGGGATACTAGTGTTGTTAGATACGTAGATTATGAACAAGGTAATGATTTGTTTAGATCTAACAACTGGGGGACATCTTTCCCAGGTAGTAAATTTGAAGTTTATGAATGGGTAGAGACAGACGTACTACCTAGTAATTATGTTTCAAGCGGATATAATGGTGTCCCAAGAGATCAGGATGACCTATACTATAATTCAGAAGTTGTGTATGATACCACAGCAGGAACACAAAGAACCCACTACTACTATTGGGTAGGTCAAAGATCAGAGGTAGCCACTAATGTTAAAAAACTTACTACCTCACAAATTAATAGTTTACTTGAGAACCCTAGAGATCAAGGCGTTGCTCATATCGCTATAATGGATAATGATCTAATAGGACTGTTTAATTGTCAAAATTATATTGATGCCGATAACACAATTTTAGGCATTAATTATGACACTAAACTTAATGACTCTGTATTACATAACGAGTTCCATTTAGTGGCGGAAGGAAAGCCTAATGCTGAGATACCTAAAAATATCGAGGCAAAGTTGTTTGACAGTTTATGTGGCCAGGACAGGTCTGGTAACGCAGTCCCTCAGCCTGGCTTACCCGTAAGCGAAAGATATGGTATAGATGTAAGACCGAGACAAACAGCATTTAAGAATAGAGGAAATGCATTAGAAACATTGTTTAGGTATGTTAATAACATTTTACAAAAGAATAAAGTTGTTGATAATAAAAATCTTTCTAAATTACTTAAAAAAGAACAACAACCAACAAAGGCAGTAGGTGGCTGGACAGAATCTCTAGCAACTTATGCACAACTTCTTTATTTAGATAAAGACTTGCTGTCAGACGGATACAGAGTCCTAATTATATCCGATGAACAAAATAACAATGGTTGGTCAATTTACGAATTAGATGTAGTGGATGCTAGTACAAGAACATGGCTGTTGGTAGATAAACAGTCTTTCGACACTACTAACCTATGGAGTTATAGCAACTGGTATGCAAGTAATTTTCAAAGCACTACTATTCCCGACTATGTGGTCGCTGATAGAAACGCACTAGCTTCCTTAACACTAAGTGCCGGAGATATTATTAGAGTATCTAATAGAGGTAACGGTATGTGGGAAATATTAAGAGTGCAAAGTGATTTAACAACTGAGGTAGTAGGTTTAGAAAACGGAACTATACAGTTTAGTAGTAACATTTGGACAGAAGCGTTGTCAGGTTATTGGGACAACTATAATTTATTCGCTACAGGTACAGTCGCTGGCTTACAAGAGGTAGGAGCGAATATTAACAATGTGTGGGGCATAGGATCAGGCGATGCAGGTTATGGTCAATTAAATATTATAGAAGCGCAACCTGAAAAAGTAGAACCAAGTTTAGAAGAATGGAACACATTGTTTAACATTATAACAAGCATTGGCAATCATCAGAACACAAGTTTACTAACTATGGACTCATCTGATTTAGAGTTGGCCATGGATCCAACACAGACTAATATTACTAATATCCACACCAATAGACTAAATTCTAGAGCTACAAATGTTGGGTACTCTAGAAACATAGACTCAACTGGTGATTGGCAACAATCAGCTACTCAGGAAATACGTGCAACATTCAGTGATCCAGATAAAACTAGATACTTCTTTAATGCAGGTGGTTATATAACACTTACCACTGATGTTGTTGGATACACTGATGACGAAAAAGCACGTAGTTGGGACGCACTAACACAGATGTGTGGTACAATTAAGATGGGAGCTCATACAACATCTGTAAGTGGGGATAGTGTAACTGCTACAGTAACTGAAACACACACAAGTAGTGTAAGTTCAGTGACAAGTAGTAAAGGTTACTATGACCTTACATCAACTAATCTGTTAATATTTGAAAAGACACTTACAACCGTGGGAAGCCCATATATTAGTTCTAGTGCTAATAATATAAAAATTTATGCGAAAACTAATCAGGTTGTTGGTAATAATAATGACAATGGAACAATAATAACATTTACAGTTGTTTTATCAGACGCCGCTGATGATGCAAGTGCGGCAGGAGAATACACAATGGACGGTAGAGTTAGGACTGTGGTTACTCACTACGAGCCAAGTTCTACGTACTTGACTAAGAGTTGGACAACACCTGTTGTTACACTACATAGTAAGACACATTTATAAGGAAGTTAGATGGCACTTAACGCTACAGAAATAAGGAACATATTAGAGTCTCTCAAAGATGACATTTTTGTGGACGACCTATCTGTAGAATATAGAAATATGTTTTTTGTACTAATACGACACATATTGTCAGAACAAACTACAGTTGATTATGCCTTTAAGACTTCTCTACTTACTATAGAACATAAACTAAGAGAATTGGCCGAAAACCCTAGTTATCAGAAAGATAATCAAACTTACTTACAGGATTATATTAATGAGGTTAAGCCTTATCATAGTAAAATACGAGAGTATATATTAGATTATACTAAAACAGAGGATAATTTTATAGGGAATTCTGACTTTGATTTACCAGCCTATTATGATACAGGAGTAAGAAGATACAGAAGCCCAAGTGGTGAATTTGCCTCAGACGCCGCACTATTGTCCTCACAGCCACAGTACGTAGATTGGAATAATAATTACAAGTACAAAGTACAGAGTATAAATTTATATGAAGGTGGCTCTGGTTATACAGAGACTCCTAAAGTAACTATAACAGGTGGTGGTGGTTCTGGCGCAACTGCGCAGGCTAGGATTAACAATGGTGTGGTCATTGCTATAAATGTAATTAATAAAGGTGAAGGTTACACAAGCACTCCAACAGTCACAATAGGATCTGCTCCAGTAGGAGGCACTACTGCTAAAGCATATCCGCAATTAGGTAATGATACGATTGTAAGAACTTTCAGCAATACAATTAAGTTTGACCGTATTACTTACGGACATAATATTAAAGAATGGGCCGCAAGCACTGCCTATACAGAAAATGATTACATTAGATATTTAGGCAAAGCATACAAAGCAACTGCATCATTTACAAGTGGATCAACATTTAGCCTTACTAACCTGACTGAGCTAGGTGGTAGTGAATTTGATAATGCCAATGATAGAATTATGGCACTATACAACCCTACAAGTGGTATGTTAGGAAGAGACTTAAAGCAGTTAGTTGATGGATTAGAATACAAAGGTGTTCTAGTTCAAGACCTTAATACTACCTACTCTGATGCAAGTAGTATTGACGCTAGTGAGGATTATTACGATACCTTTATAAGTAGTACCTTTGTTGATGCAGATGGGTCTTCAATGACATTAGGCATGAAAGCAGAGGACATTAATATTGACGGTGCAAGTTTTGTAGACGAGTATAGTTCTTTTGCACCACAAGAATTATTACCTGGTAGAGTATTTGATACCTTAGACATTAAAGTATATCAGACAGCAGGCAACGATATAGAAGCAGACGGTAGCGGAAGTCCTATACATCTTATCAGCTACACCGGAGATGGCACGACGGCAACATTTAGTTGGGCACCTGCGTTAAGAGGTCATCAACTTTTTGTTTATACAAGAAACCAGGGAGATTTACATAATCCACAACATTACTCCACTGACTATGTTAACAAGACAATTACACTAGAAACAGTACCAAGTCTAGGTGATACCATTTTTATATATGTAATGGATAATGTTGGTAACAACGAGGTATTTAACAGCGAGTATACAGGTGACGGTAGTACTGTGGACTTTGTTGCTAATGTAGATTTTACCTTAGCAAAAGATGCACTTGTGTTAGTAGACAATGTAGAAACAGCACACACAATAGTTGATAGTGATCCAGGCGAAACTATTATAAGACTGGCAAGCGCACCAAGTGATGGTGCCCATGTCGATGTACACATACATAATAGTGCTACAGGCGTACAAGATTATATGTATGCACATACTCAGTACACTACACTTTCTGGCGGGACATACCCAGATGATTACACAATCACTTTAGATAAAGAACTAAAGTATGAAGGTCCTTATAGTGCAATGTTTATTGTGGAACTTAATGGTGAACGTTTGCGTCCTGCTAATAATGCATACTACACAGGTGATGGATCAACCACTGTGTATACAGTTAGTGACACTGATAATACAGTGGACCCAGACTTAGTTGCAGACAATGATATTGAAGTGTATAATAACGGCACACGACTTGTACAAAACGTTGATTACACTCTAGCACCCAGTGATGGTAGTAGTTTGCGCTATATAACATTTGTTACAGCACCCACCACTGGAGATAAAGTTGTAGTTTCGTTATTAACTGGTCAGGAATTTAGAATTAACAATAGTAGTGAGATACTACTTAGTGGAAGTCTAACACTAAACAGTGGTGATATAATTGTCATACATACTTTTAGTAACCACGACGTGTTAAGACTAAGAACACAAGTCTTTGTAGGAACAACTACTGGAACAACTACAATTACTACAGGATATGATGAATTAGGGTATGATGCTGATACATTTGATGGAGAAACTTCTTTAGTTGTAACAACACCTGAATACACACTTAGTAGAACAATTAGTAATGGTGTATTCTTATGGGTAACTAAGAATGGTGTAAGGTTACATCCTAACACAGACTATACATTATCATCAACAACACAGATATTACTAGGCGAACACCTAAATGTAGATAGTGATGACATTATTATAATTACATCGTTTACCGAGAATGTTAGACCTGATGCATTTGCATTTAGAATAGGGCAAGATATTTTAGGAAACAAGATTTATAAACGAATTAGCGACCAAGAAACTACAACGTTAAGCAGAGCTTTAGCAATAACTGATACAGCTATGTATGTTACTGATGCAAGCCTATTACCTGATCCAGGTATTACAGCTAATGATCCTGGAGTTGTTTATATTGACGGAGAAAGAATAACTTACTATGCTATTGATAGGGTCAACAACAAACTTACTCAATTACGCAGAGGTACCTACGGTACAGGTGCTAAAAACTTATACCTTGCAGGAAGTAGGGTACAAGATGCAAGTTCACAACAAGACGTTCCTACAACTACAAAGACCTGGTACAATATAGAATCAGGCGGACAAGTAGGACCGGACGGCAGTACATTAGTAGTTAAGACACAAACGGGAGGAAGTTTGGGAACATCAACTACAACACAAGCAAAATTCCTAAGAGAGAAAACAGCATATTACCAAGGATAAATACTACAATGGAAGAAGATAAGCAGGAAAATATGACTACAGAACAAGAAAAAACACCCAACGAGGATAACGGTGTGCATGTACAAGGGCACATAAAGATACATGATCCAGAGACTGGAGAGGTTTATGTAGATAAGCGAAACGCTATTCACTATGAAAACATGAGTGAGGCATTGGCGCTTAGTCTAGCTAACAAATCTACAGGTTTTATTCATGAAATGCACTTTGGTAATGGTGGTACAAGTGTTGATCCTACAGGTGTAATTACATATTTGCCAGCAAATAATACTGGTACTAATGCTGATTTATATAACCAAACTTATTACAAAGTTGTTGATAATGTTTCTAGTTTGAATACTGATCCAACTAGAAATAAAATAGAGGTTAGACACACTACAGGCAACAACTACACAGATATTTTAGTGACTTGCTTATTAGATTACGGTGAACCAAGTGGACAAAGCGCATTTGATAACACATCTAACTTAGATGAAGATTATGTATTTGACGAGTTAGGTTTAAAAAGTTGGACAGGCACAGTTGCTACCGGAAACTTACTAACACATGTTATTTTCCATCCAGTACAAAAGTCATTAAACAGACTTATTCAGATCGATTACACAGTTAGGATCCAAAGTTTAACTAACTTAACAGGTGTTGCATAATGAGTTATACCATTAACAAAACAGACGGTTCCATTTTAACAGTTGTTGAAGACGGAACTTTAGATGAGACCACAGATCTAAAACTAATAGGAAAAAACTATAGTAACTTTGGTGAAGTCTTTAACGAAAATTTAATTTCGTTATTAGAAAATTTTAAAGGTAGTTCAGCACCACCTAAGCCTTTAGAAGGTCAGATTTGGTATGATGCAGGACTACAAAGAATAACTGTTTACAATGGTAGCATTTTTAAAGCAATCGCTGTTCTACGGGTAGCAACTACAGAACCTACAGATAAAACAGCAGGTGATTTATGGTACGATAGTACTAATCAACAAGTGTATGTTGGTAACGGATTGACATATAATTTAATTGGTCCGTTGTGGTCGGCGTCACAAGGGTTAAGTGGTACCGTTATAGAAACAGTAACAGATGACACTGGTCTTCAGAATGTGGTACTAGCATTTAAAAAGTCTGGCACTACAATAGCCTATCTATCTAGTTCAACATTTACACCAGCAGTGGCTATAACTGGCTTTACACAAATCAAAGCTGGTTTAACCTTTAGTTCTAGTTTTAGTTCAATGAAGTTCCAAGGCACAGCCACTAATGCAGACGAGGTTGACAGTTTAGACAGTACACAATTCATGCGTCTGGATCTAGCTAATACTGCATCTGGCGAACTTAGGATTGCTAATGATGCAGGTATAACATTAGGAAGTAATGGACTTACAACATTAGACATACAGAGCGAAGATTTAGTAATTACTAATAGTAGTGTTAATAAAGATATAATTTTTAAAGCAAAAGACAGTTCTACAGTTAACACAATATTAACATTAGATGGTAGTTCTGGTAATGTTACTATTGCAAACACACTTACTGTGGGAACTATTAATGTATCTGATGACTTAACTGTTTCAGATACATTAACTGCAAATACAATAACTGGAACACTTCAAACTGCGGCACAACCTAATGTCACTAGCGTAGGAACACTTAGTAGTTTAAACGTTGCAGGAGGTATTACTTCAGGTACAGTCGTTACAGCAAACACATTAGCTGGCGAACTTAGTACTGCGGCACAACCTAATGTAACTAGTTTAGGCACACTTACTGCTCTAACAGTTAACGGTACAGCAAGTGTTACAACACTTAATGCTACGTCAATCAGTGGTACTTTAACTTCACCTACACAAACAAACATTAATCAACTTGGTGTGTTATCAGGATTACAAGTATCAGGATCAGCCACATTCAATAACGGAATTAATGTTGCCAGTGGGGTTATTAGTGGTACTATTGGTACAGCGGCCCAAACAAATATTACAAGTGTTGGCTCCCTCACAGGTCTAACTGTTAGTGGTTCAGCAACTATAGATTCATTAACTTTAACTAGTGACCTAGCAGTAACAGAAGGTGGTACAGGTGCAAGCACAGCCGCTGGTGCAAGAACAAATTTAGGTGCTGTTAATATAGCAGGCGACACAATGACTGGTTACTTAACACTAGTTGGTGTGCCCACAGCAACTAATCACGCCGCTACTAAAGGATACGCAGATTCAGCTATTTCAAGTAGCCTAACAAATTATGCTACAAAGGCATACGCAAACGACACAGCGAAATGGCAAGGTGCTAATAAGTTTGTTAGTACATCAAGTCCTACATCAAGTGACGGACAAGATGGTGATATTTGGTTTGTTAGAGAAGCATAATGGCAGTTGAATTAAGACCAGCATACGTAAAAGTTGCAGGACAACAAAAGCAGGTCAAAGCCGCTTATGTAAAAGCGTCTGGAGCATGGAAAGAGATAATTAAAGCCTACACAAAAGTAAATGGTGTATGGAAAACTATTTGGGCACCTATAGAGGTATCCACTTCTTTTGCACAATGTATCGACCACTGGTGTACAATTTATTATGATGGTGCAGGCAAACTTTACGTGCAGAGTAGAGAACCTAGCAACGCAATACACACTGGGAGAGCTGACTGTGGCGGATACCAGCAGGGTAATATTTTAAGGTATTCTTTCGATGTGGCAGGACAAGGTAATATGGATTTAACAGTAACAATGTCAGGACGTTGCGGCAGTGGATCGTTACGTATTGTACAGCCGGTTAACAAAAAGTTTGGTCCTACTCGTATGCATCCTACAGATTGGTACGGTGGAGCGGCAGTATATAGTTTTACTATAACAGGAACAATAAACTGATAAATGCATTTTAAATTAGTATAAATATAGAATAAATGGAGTAAATTACAAATGGCTTATACTATTAACAAGACAAGTGGTGCGATATTAACAACAATCGCAGACGGTACAATCGACACCACTTCAGACCTAACTCTCATAGGTAAAAACTATGCAGGTTACGGTGAATTACAGAATGAAAACTATGTAAAGTTATTAGAAAACTTTGCAAACACAACACAACCAGGAAGTCCTATAACTGGACAACTTTGGTTTGATTCATCAAACAGTCAACTTAAAGTTTATGTAAGTGGTGCTGTTGGATTTAAGAGGTTGTCTGCACTTACAAGTTCCACAGGTACACCAAGTAACAATGTTACTGGGGACTTATGGTGGGATAGTGATGACAAACAGTTAAAGGCATACGATGGTAGTTCTTTTATTCTGGTTGGCCCACCTGCTACAGCAGGTTCAGGTACTTCAGGCGCGATTGTTGAAACTGTAACAGATACTCCAGGTGGTGTTGATCACGTGATTATTAGTAACTACGTTAACAATACAAGAGTCAGCGTGATCAGTAAAGACAGCACATTTACTCCAGCCGTGTCAATGAGCGGATTTTCTACCATTAAGCCAGGTGTTAATCTTGCAAGCACAGGTACTATTGCTGGTATTCAGTTTACTGGTACAGCAAGTAACGCAGACTTATTAGATAGTTTAGATTCAACACAGTTTCTAAGAAGTGATGCGAACGATACTACATCTGGCACATTAGGCGTATTGAATGACACAGGTTTTGTTGTAGGTGCAGACAGTGACTTTAAAGCAAGTGTTAGTGGTAGTGACGTCATATTACAAAACCAAACTAATGACGGTGATATCTACATTAAAGTGAACGACGGTGGTTCTGTAACGACAGCACTTACAGTTGACGGTGCTACATCTACATTGTTGGTTGCTAGTGACCCAACAGTAGCCCTAGGCGTTGCAACAAAGAGTTACGTAGATAACCTAGTATTAACAGGTAATGCATTAGCAAGAGATGGTTCAAATACAATCAATGGTAACATTTTACCAGACGGTAATGGTACACGTAACTTAGGTGCCGCCCTTACAAAGTTTGCTACAATTTACGCAACAACATTTAGTGGAACATCAACACAAGCACAATACGCTGACGTGGCAGAGAGATTCCATGCTGATGACGTATACACTCCTGGTACAGTTGTTGCACTAGGTGGTGCTAACGAGATTACTAAAGTTGTTGAAGATGCATCAGAAGATGTATTTGGTGTTATCAGTGACCAACCAGCACACTTAATGAACGCTGGCGCAGGTACAGACGAAACGCACCCTGGCGTAGCTCTACAAGGCAGAGTGCCTGTACAAGTTGTTGGTAAGGTAAATAAAGGGGATAGACTTATTTCTGCAGGAAATGGACTTGCAAGAGCAGGCTCCCGTTCAGAGATCACACCTTTCAACGTTATTGGAAGAGCTTTAACAAGTAAATTTGATGATGGCGTAGGTACAGTAGAGGCTGTGGTACAACTCAATTCATAAGGAAGTAGAATGGCATACGCAACAGGCGACATAATCTTAGATGACGAGTATAATGTATTTGTAACTGGTCTAGCCGGTGGCGGATCTACAGATAGCGCCAACTTAAACAATGTATGGGGCACAGGACAAGCAGATAGAGGGTACGGACAATCTACTACCCTTAGTTCTGTAACAGCAGGCACAACAGTAACTGCAACGCAATGGGCAACACTATTAGCACGAATTACTAGTTCGGCAAATCATCAGAGCAGTTCTATATCTGCAATGACAACCCCTAGTTCCACAGATATTATTACAATTATTGGAACCATTGCAGGTAATTTAACAACTATACATACAAATAGACTAAACGCAGGTAGTGTAGGAACGCCCGTAAGTGCTAACATTGATTCAACAGGTAGTTGGACAACTAGTGCAACACAACTAATAACGTTTACGTTCACCGATCCTGACGAAGCACGATACTTTTTTAACTGCGGTGGAACAATATCTATTGATCCTAGCGTTACAGGTTACACGGACGACGCAAAAGCACGTAGCTGGGATGCTCTAACACAGATGTGTGGCACAGTATCTTTAGGTGCCCAAGGTTCCAGCGTGTCAGGAGAAACTAATTCTATAACAGTGACAGAAGCTCACACTGCAAGTTCTGCTTCTGTAAGTACAACAATAGGTTATTATGATTTAACCACAAGTAATCAACTTATATATGAAAAGTCATTAACAACAGCTGGGAGTCCTTACATTGCGGGCGCCGCAAATAATGTAAAGATTTATGCCAAGAGTAATGGCACTCAAGGAAGTTATAGTGATGCAGGCACTATAATTACACTAGAAGTACAGTTTAACGACGCAAGCACTGATGATAGCTATGATAAAGTAGATTATAACGTTCTGGATGAGATGGATGGCACTGTAAGAAACGTTTCAATATACACACCACCCAGTACTTCATATCTTACTCAATCATGGTCGAATCCTACAGTTGCGCTAAATAGTAGTACACATACCTAAATTAGGAGTAAACAACAATGGCATACCAAACCGGTGACAGTATCTTAGATGACGAATATAACGTATTCGCTACAGGTAACGCCGCTGGCTCTGCTACAAACAGTGGAAATGTTAACAATATTTGGGGCACAGGTAATGGTGACTCTGGGTATGGACAAAGTACTACAGTTTCAGCAGTTTCAGCTGGAAGTAATGTTACAGCCGCACAATGGTCAACATTACTAACAAGAATAACAACAATGGGTTCCCACCAAGGAACCAGCTTAGGTGCTATGACATCACCTAGCGCAGGAAATGATATTGAGATTATCGCTCAATTATCAAGTAACATAGCCAGCTTGTATTCAAATAGATTAAACGCCGCAGGCAACGGTTCAACATCAGCAGGCAGTAACAGTGATTCTACAGGCACCTGGACAGCCAGTGCTGTACAAGAAATCACTTATACTTTTGCAACAGCAGATGGTGCAAGATATTTCTTCAACGGTGGTGGATACATTAGCGTAGATCCGCAAATGGTTAGTTATACCAGTGATGCAAAAGCAAGATCATGGGACGCATTAACACAAATGTGCGGAACCATTAATCTTTTAGCTTCTGGATCAAGTGTTACAGGCGGTAGTAACTCAATAACAGTTACTGAAGCACATACAAGTTCACAGACAACACTGGCAACAACGACTGGTTACTATGATTTAACAACCTCTTATGTTACAATCTTCCAGAGAGATTTAACAACAAGTGGTAGCCCATATATTTCAGGTGGTGCTAACAATGTTAAGATTGAGGCAAAGACTAATGGTGTACAAGGCTCTAATGCTGACAACGGTACAGTTATTACATTAAAGATCAGTTTCCTAGATGCTTCAAGTGATCAAACGTTTGACAAAAGTGATTATAATGTACTAGACCAAATGGACGGAACAGTGAGAAATGTACGTACATCTACTCCACCTAGTACAACCTACTTGACAGATGTTTGGGACGACCCAACATTTGCTCAAGCATCAGCTGCTCATTCATAATATAGTTTTACTATTAACAAATTTGGCACTAGAAATAGTGCCATTTTTGTATTGACTATCAAAAAATATTCGTGTAAAATATCTATATGGAAAAAGTCGACAAATTAGAACAGTACGCTCAGGCTAAGTTTGAACACGCAGTAGCCAAACGTAACATAAAAGAACGTGTAGAAGCAGAATTGCATATTACACATAATGGTGGCATGTTTCGTGCCGATCAAAACCTAATAGCATTTTTGAATTCATGGGAAGAATCAAGTTTGTATATGATAGACTTGTACGATAATCCCATACAAGTAGACAGAAAAACACTATTAACAGAAGCCAAACGTGCTAATCAATATGCTATAAACAGTTACTATACAGATTATGAACAACTCAAAAAAATTAGACGGGGAAGCCAAGTCTAAAGGTGTAGTAATGTTCGCACGTAATTCTAAATTGGATTACATGCGTATAGCACAACATAATTGTAAGTTAATTAAAGAACATTTACAGTTACCAGTTGCTGTAATTACAGACACTAAGACACGTGATGAGTCAGACACTTCAGTGTTTGACTATGTAATCATGGACGATACAGAGTGTTCAAACATGAGAACATTCTTTCTCAAAGACAGTAACTTACGCACACCTTGGTTAAATGGTAGTAGAAGTGATGCATATGACTTGACACCTTTTGATAGAACTCTGTTACTGGATGCTGACTACCTTATAATGTCAGACAACTATAAAAAACTGTTTGATATTGACGTTGACTTTTGTTGTCATTATGACGTATTAGATGTTACAGGACAAAATTTATACAAAACAGATGAACGTTTAAGCGTGTACACAATACCAATGGTATGGGCCACCGCAGTTGTTTTTAATAAGTGTGAGTTTGCTGAGAATGTATTTGATATGATGAGATTGGTAAAAGAACACTGGGACTATTATAGTGCATTGTATCAATTTGATCGTAGAGTATTTAGAAACGACTTTGCGTTAAGCATAGCATTACACGTACTCGGTGGCTATGGCACAGAAGCATATCGTATACCTTGGCGTTTACCTACATTGACATCACGTGCGGAGATAATAGAATACACAGAGCGTGGTATAAAGTATGTCTACGATAAAAATGAACGTAATTACGTTGGTCGTATCAATCAAGATATACACATTATGAACAAACAGGCACTACCGGAGTTCTTATGATTGAGAATGCCGGATATGTTACAATAGCGCAAAACACAGATAGCACAAACTATCTTGAACTTGCATACCTTCAAGCTCTTAGTATAAAAATTACACAAAAGAAGTACACAAACTATACCGTATTAGTTGACGAGCGCACACGTAATGATATGCAGTCCAAGTACCTCGATGTGTTTGATAATGTAATTGATCTTATACAAGATGATGCAAAAGATCATGACTGGAAACTAGCCAACGAATGGCAAGTAGGTAGACTTACACCATACAGAGAAACTGTAAAAATAGAATCCGACATATTAGTAACCACTAACATAGACCATTGGTGGCCACTTATGCAGAAACGTGAAGTCTGTATTTGTACCAATATACGTGACTGGGAAGGCAATATTAATAACACCATGTCTTATCGTAAGTTATTCGTAGAGAATAATTTACTGAACACCTATAACGGATTTAGTTATTTTAGATTTGGTCACGTAAGTCAAGAATTCTGGAAACAACTTAGGTATGTTTATCAGCATTGGGATAGATACAGAGATCGAGTTTTAAAAAATTGTAGAGAAGATATAGTTAGTACAGATGTAGCCTACGCAGTTGCGGCAAGGTTAATTGGAGAAGAAAATTGTTACTTACCTTATGCTATACCTAGTTTTGTACACATGAAAGGCGCTGTTAATAAATGGCATAGTGGATTAAATTGGCAAGATCATGTTTTAGCCCAATTCGGTAATGATGGAGTATTAAGTTTTAATACACAAAAACAAATGTACCCTGTACATTATTTTATAAAGGACGAAAAGTTTGTCAGACGAGCAATCGAAACATGTGAGCGAATTTTACAAAGCACTTAGTGAATTTGTACCTCCTCCGAAAATCCAAGAACGTTATAGGATATATTATAACAGCGAGGGAGAGATCACGCATCAAGTTCACAACGAAGCTGGTGAGCCGACCGGACTTTGTTTAGAACTAGGATTAGAAGAGTATAAGGCAGTTAGCCATTTACTACATGAAAGTATAATTAAGGACGGCGAGATAGTAAAAAAACCACGCAAAGTTAGGAATAAACTATTGCAACCTAGTAATAAAGGATTTGCTGTTATGCGTAATAACCTAGCATTTCCTGATGATAACAATCCGGAGTATTGGGACCATGGATATAGTTGATGTAGCAGATTTAGATGTCATATTTTTAACGTATGACGAGCCTAAAAAGGAAGAGTTTTGGATTAAAATACAAAACATAGTACCTTGGGCTAAACGTGTTGACGGAGTAAAAGGCTCTGACAACGCACATAAAGCCGCAGGCGAAGCAAGTGATACAGATAGGTTTGTACTAATAGACGGGGACAACTTACCTGATCCTGACTTCTTTAACGTGCAGTTGGAATTAGACGATAAGAATAAAGATTGCGTGTTTAGATGGCGGGCCCGTAACGAAATAAATGGTCTGATGTATGGCAACGGCGGTATTAGTTGTTGGACTAAAGACTTTGTTGCTAACATGCGCACACACGAAAACAGTGATGGCAGTGACGACACCGCAGTAGAGTTTTGTTTTGATGAACGTTATTGGGCAATGCATAATTGTTATAGCACAACATATCCTAACCAAACTGCCTTCCAAGCATGGCGAGCAGGATTTAGAGAAGGTGTTAAGATGTGTTTGGATAGAGGTGCAAAGCCAAGTTTAACTAACTTTGAAAAGAAAGTAGCAAGTCGTAATTTTGATAATTTGCTTATATGGCAAAACGTTGGCAGAGATGTAGATAACGGCGCCTGGGCAATATATGGCGCACGTCTTGGTACTTACTTAACAATGTTACAAGACTGGGACTACACTAAGGTACAGGACTTTGACGAGTTAGATAAGTTATGGCAGGAACATAAGGATGTAGATCCAGACGCAGAAAGTAACCGTATAGGTGTTAACTTAAACAAGCGTCTAAGTTTACCAATGGTAGATATGACAGCAGATCAGAGTTACTTCTTTAAACATATTATGACTGCAAAACACTTTAACATTAAGCCTATGACCAGAGAAATAGACATTATAAGAGTAATTGAAGGCTGGTAATGGAACTAGCAGAAATAACTGATGACAAAATAAGACTACTTGTTAGTGGACAAGAAGAATGGTTTTGCGATACTAACGTGGGTATTTTAATGGATATAAGTTGCGGCAACCAAACTTACATCTGGGGATACAATCACTTTAATATAACTGCGGCAATACAGTGGATACACCGTAACATTTCTTGGGTAAACTATAAGTCTAGTGAAAGTTGTGAGGACGTTGATAAACTCGCTAACAACATTGTGCAAGACAGTGGGTTACATAGTGTAGCATGGGCAGTGTCTGGCACAGATGCAGTAGAGCTTGCATTTTATCTTAAGAACTTGTATTATACAAAGTATAACTTTAATAGACAGGAAATAATAAGTTTTATACCTGGTTATAGTGGAACTAGTTTTTTACCCGCTATACTCAGAGGAGACTTTGAAGCACCATGGTGTCATAGAGTAGATACAGGCATTTGGCCTACAATTGATGCGAGACAGCACCATGAGGATCTAGCACTACAAAAGGTTGAAGATTTACTAAAAAATAATAAGAATATAGGCACAGTGTTTATGGAGTCTTTGCCTTGGATAGAGAAGTTTAGACCTTGGTCAGATTCATGGTGGTATGAGATAAGACAACTATGCGACAAATACGATTGTTTGATGATTGTTGACGATGTTATGGGAGGATATGGTAAATCTGGTGCTCGTTTCACACACAACTTACAAGGAGTTATGCCAGATTTAGTAACTAGTGGTAAAAGTATTACCGGAGGGTTCGCTCCTCTCAGCTCAGTCTGTATGTCAGAAAAAATTACAAGAGCAGTCATTAATAAGTTTGGTTTTAGCCATACCTGGTCGCCTAACATGGCAGGAGTGGCTGCCGCAAATTGGATTTGGCGTAACTGGATAAGCACAGATACATTTAATAATATTAAAATTAGGTTTGATGAGCTTATTAGAGAAAGATTAAGACTAGGACACATCAAACAAGGATGGCATAAGGGAATAATTTGTAGTATGGAACTCGTTAAACCTTTAAAGCAATTTGATTTAATACAAAGTGGTATTATGCCAAGTGGGTTAAATGTTTACTATGATGAACAACACCTAACAATTTGTGCGCCTGCAGGTATCGACTGTGAAAAATATTGGAATAATTTAAACGAAAGGTTAGATCGTGCGTTCAGCAACACATGAAGAAATGGACAATCTACGCAAGTGGATTATAAGGCTTACAACAAACTATAGTGAACTAAACGGTCACAGAATTTGCCCATATGCACATCTGGCAAAGATGCGAGCATTTAAAGTTGATATAGACAACTTAGAGTTGCCCACAGAGAAGTGTGATGTGTTAGTATTAATTTGTGATGATAAAAAACGACACAGCACACTGGTAAAACGTTGCCGAGAACTTAATGAACAGTATCCCGATTTAATATTTCTACCAGATAGTACAAAAGCAACTTACATTAACGGTGTACAGACAAACAACGGCAAGTATAAATTAATACTCTGTCAGGATAAAAAGAAACTTATAGATGCTAGACGAGGGTTAGCAAAAACAGACTACTATAGTTTTTGGTCGCCAGAATACTATGAGGAGATAGTTGGTGACAGTCTGGACTGAATGGGATCCACTTGAAGAAGTTATCGTAGGCGACTGTAAGCCTACATATCCAGGTGTGCCTGAACTAGATAGAATACTAACAGAAACAAAAGAAGATTTAGATAACCTAGCAGATTATTTGTCTAAATTAGGTATTAAGGTACACAGACCAACAATAGGTGAACTACAACCAAACCAAGTTTATCCTATTGTACCAAGGGACCAGTACTTAGTGTACGGTGACTGTATATACCAAACGTACACAAGTTTACGTGATAGGTATTGGGACGGTTTATGCTACTATGATATTTTTAGACGTTTGTTTAATCAAGGTTACAACTGGATCAGTCAGCCTCCGCCCATATTAGAACCTCTACCCTATAAGTCTAGATCTCCCTATCATCATGAGTATAGGCACAAAATATTGTGGCACACTGCAACCATGTTTAAGGCTGGAGACAGTGTAATTGTAAATGATTGGGGTCCAGGAAATCAAAATGGTTTTGACTGGATAGAAAAGAACTTTAAAGAAAAATTAATTAAGAATACAGATACCAAACAAGATCGTTGGGGACACATTGATCAAGGCTTTTATATGACAGACGACGATACTGTTTTTTGTGTTAGTATTGATTGGGTGCCACAATGTTTACGTAGTAAAAAAATTATAGAGTTAAACAACAGAACATTTGATTACCAATCTACTGGTATAAACTTTGGAACTAAAATGGATCTGTTTACTTGGTTAGAACAGTGGCAAGGACTGGCACAGGACACAGCATTTGAAAGTAACGTTTTAGTTATAGACAGCAAAAACATTGTAAGTAGTATAGAGCTTCCTGAAGTAGAAGCACATGGTATAACAGTACACTATGTTCCTATTAGACATGGTTTATTCTGGGAAGCTGGTATACATTGTTTAACACTTGATGTAAGACGTCAAGGGTCAAAGAGACAGGTAGTATGACAAAAGGCGATCAAAGCGAATTTATGACAGCGGCAGAAGACATGAAGGACACGCTTGGTCCTAGTCTTTGCTATGCTAAATGGAAACAAGTAAGTTTGCATTTGCCTACTGGACTCAACAACAGTTGTTATCATCCGCCCCTACATAAAATACCATTAGACGCTATAAAGAAAAATCCCGGCGCACTACACAATACCGAACACAAAAAGCAACAGCGCAAACTAATGGTAGAGGGCAAACGTCCAGAAGAATGTAGTTATTGTTGGGCAATAGAAGATGCGGGTAACCTAAGTGACAGACACTATCGCAGTGGCGAGCCCTGGGCACAAATGGATCCCACTAACATAGATTGGCAACAGGATGTTGTGCCTAGTTATGTAGAAGTAAACTTTAACCATGCTTGTAATTTAAGATGTAGTTACTGCTCGCCACAGTTTAGTTCAAGTTGGGCACAGGAAATACAGGACAAAGGCGCTTTCCCTACTGTACCAGCGCACAATGCACCCGAACACTTTATGGGAGATAGACGTCCTATCCCTAACAGAGACGAAAACCCCTACGTGGATGCGTTTTGGGAGTGGTGGCCGGAGTTGTATCCTAAACTAGAACATTTTAGAATGACAGGTGGTGAGCCCTTAATGGATCGTAATACATATCGTGTATTTGATTATGTATTGACTTTGCCTAAGCCAGACTTACACTTAAATGTAACCAGTAACTTTAGTGTAGAGAATGGCTTGTTTGTAAAGTATATTGAGTACGTGCAGAAGTTATGCTCGGGTAATAACATAGAACACTTTATGCAGTATGTAAGCGTGGACAGCATGGGCGTTCAGGCTGAGTATATACGTGATGGTTTAAAAATGCATCGCTTGCATGGATACGTACAGCACTATTTAGATGCAGTTAAATATAAGAACAGTCTCACTTTTATTATTACAATGAATAATTTAAGTGTAATTCGATTACAAAAATTACTAGACTGGATCTTATTTTTACGACGTCAATACAACAAAGAATACAACAAGATTTGGTTTGATACACCTTTGCTTAGACAACCTGCTTGGCAAAGTTTACAAATACTGCCAGAAAGTTACGCACAAAAGTTGGACGAAGTTGCAGACTGGATGGAAGAGAACATAGAGTACAGCACAGGTTTTAAAGATTTTGAAGTACAACGTATGCGTAGGACTATTGCCTGGATGCGTGAAGGCCAGCAGTTGGATGCAGAATACATTAAGCAACAAAAAAGAAACTTCTTTTTGTTTTTTAATGAACATGATAAACGTAGAGGCACAAACTTTTTAGAAACTTTCCCGGAGATGGAATCCTGGTGGTTAGAATGTAGATATCATGCACAACAGTGATTTAGAATTTAAACAACAAGTATTAGACACTAAGAGTGCCAGTTTTTGTGGCGCAAAGTGGTACAATGCAACTATATGGTTAGGCTCAGGTATGAGTACTAGTTGCCATCACCCACCTGCACACTTAGTGGATATAGAGGAAGCAAAACGCAACCCTAAAGCAATACACAACACGCCACAAAAGAAACTGGACAGACGACAGATGCAGGCAGGTGAAAGACCGCCAGGCTGTGAGTACTGTTGGAAGATTGAAGATATCAAGCGTGACAATATATCGGATCGTGTCTATAAAAGTAAGATATACACAATAAAGGACTTAGACGATGCATTCACCCAAGACCCAGAAACCGACATTGACCTTAGAACTTTGGAAATTAGTTTCGATAGGACTTGTCAATTTGCTTGCAGTTATTGCAATCCTGCTTTTAGTAGTACGTGGGTACGAGACATTAAGCAAAACGGACCTTATAGAAATCTTATTAGTGACGGCCGTAATCATTTCACCCATGATCATAGTAGTGCGCAGTTGTATAAGTACGGTGAAACAAATCCGTATGTCGAAGCGTTCTTCAAGTGGTGGGAAACGGACCTCCACAAAACGTTAGATGAGCTACGGATTACAGGTGGTGAACCACTTATGTCAGCACACACTTGGCAGTTGTTAGATTGGTTCAAACAAAACAAAGGCAAATCAAAAACACGCCTTGCTATTAATAGTAACTTAGGCAAGGACGTAGATGTAGATAGATTGTTTAACAGTGTAGATCAGCCTATAGACCTATACACCAGTAATGAAAGTTGGAACACACAAGCAGAATATATACGTGATGGTTTAGAGTGGGATCTGTGGTGCGATAACATGAATAAAATTATACAGGTATATGGACATAAGTTACGTGGTCTACATATCATGTGTACAATTAACGCATTATGTTTAGAAAGTTTAACAGAGTTTTTAGACTTGTTAGTAGCCTGGAAAACTAGGCATGGTAGAAACCTTATTAACTTTACACTAAACATTCTACGTTTTCCCAGTTTTCAAAGTGCATTAGTATTTCCAGATGACATTAGAAATAAACACAAAGAACGTTTACGTGATTGGTTAACTTACCAGCAAGAAAGACCACTTGGACAATACTTGCAAGAACATGAAGTAAATCACATTATTAGATTAATAGATTATTTAGATGTAGTTAAGACACCACATAGTGATACATTTGACATGCCCAAACTACACAATGATTTTAAACAGTTTTACACACAGTATGACGAACGTAGGAACAAAAACTTTACAACTACGTTTCCTGAACTAGCGGAATGGTATAATAACTTATGAATAAATTAAACAAACAGGCCTATGAGACTTTTGTTGGAGATAATTGGCCCTCCTACGAAGATTATCTTAGCGGTAATTTTACTAATAAAAATATAAAGAAAGAACTAGCTAAACTTGAGAAAGCGTCGAGTAAACTTAATATAGGATTCGATTACAATTCCAGATTACCTTTGCACGTCGATTGGGACGATCTTAGTAAAGATGAACAATATAAACTAACTGAAAGTAAAACGTTTTGTATGATGCCCTGGGTACACCAACACGCTTTTCCAGATGGTCGTGCTTATCCATGTTGTTTTAGTGAATACTGGCATCCCGTTGGTGACCTACGTAAAAACACTATGGAGGAAGTTTGGAATCAAGAACCATACAAACAAATACGTCGTAATATGTTGAATGATGAACCATGTAAGGAATGCACAAGGTGTTACGAACAAGAGAAGGTTGGGCAGTTCAGTATGAGATACGATGCTAATAAGTCATATGGGCATCACGTCGGTGAAATACAAAAAACTCAAGACGACGGAACACATCCAGAATTTAAAATACGCTACTGGGACGTAAGGTTTAGTAACTTATGTAACTTTAGTTGTCGCAGTTGTGGTCCTATCTTCAGTAGTAACTGGTATAATGACCATGTTAAATTATACGGTAGAAAGCCTGATGTACTAGGCAGAGACATGGCTCGTGTAGAATATACTGCTGGTGATGAAGATGCCATGCTAGAACAAATGGAACAACACATTCCATACCTAGAGCAGGTATACTTTGCAGGCGGTGAGCCACTTATTATGAAAGAACACTATTATCTATTAGAGAAACTAATAGAGTACGGTAAGACAGATATTAGATTACAGTATAATACTAACTTTAGTGAAATGCGTTACAAAGATAAACACGTTTACGATTACTGGAAACATTTTACTAATGTAAGTGTAGGCGCAAGTTTAGATGCTAGCGGCGCAAGAGCAGAACTTATGCGCAAAGGTACTGACTGGGAACAAACTGTGGAGAATAGATTCCAAATGATGGCCAAAGTCCCACATGTTGATTTTTATGTTAGCTCAACAATCAGTTCAATGAACGTATTACACGTTCTAGACTTCCACAAAGAGTGGACACAGATGGGACTTATAACGGCAAAAGACTGGAATATTAATATATGTCAGTCACCTGAATGGTACAGAGCAGACATCTTCCCACAGGATTTTAAAGATAAAGTTATTGCACCTGCATACGAAAAACATCTTGCGTGGTTAGAACCTAAGGATAGATTACGTCGTGCATCTAACGGTTTTAGAAGTGTTCTCAACTTTGTAAAAGCCACAGACAACTACAAACATTGGGCAGATTTTAAAAGACAAGTATACCTATTAGATAAGGTACGTAATGAAAACTTTTGGGAAACATTCCCTGAGTACAAGGAACTAAATGTCACTGCCTAAAACTATTTGTGGCTTGCCCTGGATTAGCATAGAAACATCACCTATTGGCACTGCTCGTCCATGCTGTCTTGCTGATGATGAAATAATAAAGCCAGACGGCACAAAGTACAAATTAACAGAACACACTCTAGAAGAAATATATGCCAGCGAGTACATGCAAAACTTGCGACAGCAGTTTAGGCGTGGTGAGAAGCCTGCAACCTGTAAACGTTGTTGGGCAGAAGAAGATGCTGGTAGAGATAGCAAACGTATTAACAGTTCTGTAAGACTTAAAGACTTATACAAACAAATAGAGTGGGACAACGACAAACCCGATCAGTTATGGTTTATAGATTTAAAACTAGGCAATATCTGTAATTTAAAGTGTCGTATATGTGGCTCATGGTCATCAAGTAAATGGGCACAAGAAGAAATAGATTACTTGACTGATGACATGGATCGTAAAAACCACCTAGCACGTACAATGCTAAAAGAAGGTCAATGGCCTCGTAAGTCGCCAGACTTTTGGCAGAACTTGGAAACACTACTGCCTAATATAAAGTACTTTGAGTTTACAGGCGGTGAGCCATTCTTAATTAAAGAACACTTTGATCTACTTAAGACTGCTATAAAAACAGGCGACAGTAAACATATTGACATACACTACAATACAAATGCTACAACCTGGGACGAAGAGTTTGTAGACATATGGCGTGAGTTCGGTAGAGTAGATATTGCATTTAGTATAGACAATGTAGGCAAAAGATTTGAATACGAACGCTACGGTGCTAAGTGGGATCGTGCAGAAGAGATTATAAAGCGAGTACACGAAGTGCAACAAGAAGTCACTAACATTACTACACAACTCTGCTTTACTATTAACATACAAAATGTTTATTATATAAATGAACTATTAGACTGGGCAGACGAGCAAGGCTTTGGTAATGTGTATTTTAACATGTTACATGATCCTGCAGAGATGTGTATCAAAAATATGACACCAGAAGCACAAGCACTAGTTAAAGTAAAACTACAAGCACATAACTGGAAGCCAGAGTATAAGGCAGAAGTAGACAACGTCGTACGTTTTATTGAAAACGGATCTGGCAATAAATTAAAAATGTTTGATGAACGCATGTACCTAGCAGATAAATGGCGTAAAGAAAAGTTCACCGACACACATCCTGAGATAGCAAAAGCAATGGGATATGCTTAAATTATTACTGCCATATGGAACACCCAGTTTTGTAAACACAGAAATCTGGCGACCACATTTACAAAAACAGTTTGAACTAGTCCGCATGGACAAGGGCGATAGTTTAAGTGACTATAATCCTAGAGAACACATATACATACAAAGTCATGCTGTAGATGCAGTTAAAGAAGCAGAGCAAGTGTTGAATGCAGGCTTTAAAATGATACTAGATTATATGTGGGACCATCATGGTAGTAGCATTTTAGCAAATAATGTAATGTTGTTAAAGTCTAATGACTTTATTGTTGCTAACGAAATCCTAGCATACAAATATTTTGGTTACGAAAACTTAAACTTTGTACAAGACAAAAAACGTTTTTTGCTTTGTCTTATGCATCAAATAAGAGAACACAGAGATAGGCTGTTCGCTAACTTAGAAGAATACAAACAAGATAGTTTAATAAGTTACGTAGAACGTGGACATTTCATAGCAGGAGATAGAAATAAAGATGATGAAGGTACCTATGTGGGTGCACCTGTTTGGGAAAGATATGTTAACGTTGACTGGTATACGAGTACCAACTTTAGTATTGTGGCTGAAACAGATGCTTGGAGAAGAGACTTCATAAGCGAGAAATCTTTTAAACCATTTGCATTCAGGCATCCTTTAATTGTTTACGGTCCATATAAAATATTGAAACGTATAAGAAGTGTTGGATTCGAGACATTTGATAATATTATAGATGAAAGTTACGATAACGTTTTATACCAAGTACCTAGAATGGAAGCTATTAAAAAAGAATTAGATAGGTTATATAAAGATTTTAAATCTGATAGTAATATGTTCACTGACACAGAAACAGAAAAACGAATAGAACATAATTACAATCATTTTTATAGTGACAGTTTATTAAATGGTATAATTGATAATCAGATTGTTAAACCTATACTGGAGTTTGCATGTCAAGCGCACTAATAGGTCATACAGGATTCGTAGGCAGTATAGTAAGTGGCTTGCATAAATTTGATGATTATATAAACACAGGTCAAACTCATAGGCTTTGGGACAGAGAATTTGACCTAGTTGTATGTGCGGCTCCCACTGGAAATAGAGTACAAGTAAAAAACGACCCAGCACGTGATATAGAGAACGTACTACTAATACTAGATGAATTAGACAGGTGCAATATTAAAAAGTTTATCCTAATCAGCACAATAGATTGTTTGGCACAGCCAAATACTTCATATGGTATGAACAGACGTCTTATGGAGACATGGGTAAAAAGTAATATTGAGGATCATACTATTATAAGATTGGGTACACTAATACACCCAAGTATTACAAAAAACATTCTATTTGATTTGAAAAATCAACAGTGGTTAGATAGTATTTGTCCTACAACTACTATCCAGTATACTGATATGAGCAAACTAACACTAGAGTTTTCTAAAAAAGAAAACAATTTCTTTAGTGAGCCGATTGCTAACAGTGAAGTACTAGAACGTTACTATCCTAAATTGTTACCGGGTAATAAAAATCAGGCTACATATAATATACAGCCTTGTTGGTTTACTAAAGATCAAGCACTTGACGCAATAGATAACTATTTTAATGAAAAACCTTTACATTTGTGGTGACAGTTTTGGATATAGTGATCCTGAGTACGGTGCGTGTTGGGTAGATATTTTAATTAAAAAGTTATCCAACTGGCAAGTCACCAACTTGTCTAGAGTGTGCGCAAGTAACTTACAAATATCTACACAAGTAGACCACGCTATTAAACAAAAGCCCGACTACATAATATATCTAATGACCACAAGTACAAGAGAAGATATACCGCATACAGTTGCTAGTCTAAAAGATATGTCACAACGTTATACTAACATTGCTGATCCCAGTACTGATACGGACCTTACAAGTTATAGCATCTTTAGCCTAGATAACACAACTATCTTAAGTGACTCACAGTTAAAGTTACTAACAGAATACCACAAAAACTTCTTTGATTTAGATGTTAGTATATACAAAAGTAAACTAATATGTGAAGCAACACTACAACATTTGGTCGACAGCAATATACCTTTTGTGTTTGATCAAGGTGGCTTTGAGAATACTAACTTTACAGGCGCAAGTTCTACTGCATATTTTGAAAACTATATAGCACATAAGAGTGCATTTAACTTGTGGGACTACTACACTACGAAAAAACACAGACCCTACTATCACATACAAGACACTGACGTACACGAACGAGTAGCAGACTATTATTATAACCTAATATCATGAGAGACAAGATAGACATTAATGACTACAATGCGCACCGAGGGGACAGTTGGCCTTCTTGGGACGAATATCTATCAGGCGCTTACACAGGCATAAGTGAAGTAGACAAAGAGTTAGACGAATTTACTGAAATGTTTTGTACACAAGGAAAGTATTTTCCTATTAAAACTACGACTGCATGTCAGAGCAAATGGACCTGGAACACGCTATGGTTAAATGAAGGCACAGCCAGTAGTTGCCATAGAGCAGGCTGGGATAAAGTTAGTGTAAAAGATTTTAATTTACATAATGGTCCAAACAAAATACAAGCACGTAAGGACATGTTAGAAGGTCGTTGGCCTGGAGGTGGCTGTGAATATTGTAGAGATATTGAACAAGCCGGTGGGCATAGTGATAGGCATCATAATAATCTCATACCAGGATTAACGCCTGAGGAAGTTGAAAATGGAGATTTAAATGCAGTTGTAGTGACACAAAGAATACAAGAAATATTTGCTGACAATACTTGTAACTTAAGTTGTATATATTGTAACAGTAATCTAAGTAGCAAGATTGAACAAGAGAACCACAGATACGGAGAGTTTAGGCAAAAGGGTGTTTGGCTAAAAGATACACTAACAAATAAACAAGATAACAAAGAGTTATACGCTAAATTTTTAGAATGGTTAACCGATAATGTACATCACTTACGTAGACTACACCTACTTGGCGGTGAGACGTTTATACAGCATAAATTAATGACGGACGTTTTAGACATATTAGAACGTAAACCCAATAAAGATTTAAAGTTATGTATCTTCAGTAATATGAATGCTCCAGAAAAATACTGGCAGTTGTACATAGAAAGAATACGTAACTTGCCTATAAAAGGATTTGACCTTACAGCAAGTATTGACTGCTGGGGCCCACAACAGCAATATGTCAGATATGGATTAGACTTAGAACTATTTGAACAAAGATTAGCATGGGCCAGTGAACAAGGAGATTGGCTAACACTGAACATTAATCAGTCAATCACTAATATGACTATTAAAACTATGCCTGAACTAATTAAAGTTGTAAACAAATACAATCAGCAAAAGCACATAGGACATTACTTTGAATTTTATATAGGTCCAGAGCAGTACCAGCACCCTAAAATATTTGCTTACGATATGTGGGAAGAAGATTTTAAATCTATCTATAGCGTGATGCGATCAGATACAACAGAGCAAAAAGAAGTGTTCACTAGACTACAAGGACTTGAAGCGCAACTTAAAAGTCACACAACGCACGACTATAAACAAATTGAAAATCTACACGTATATCTGGACGAACTGGATAGACGTAGACAAACTAACTGGAGAGTGCTATTTCCCTACCTAATAGTGTAAATACGAATATGAAAGTGTTTCCGTTAAAATACTTAACAGAACCAAGTCCTAGCTTCTGTATGGCTCCCTGGACTCACACTTATCTTAGTCCACAAACTGAACGTCGTATGTGTTGTGCTTCTAGGGAGCCTGCTCAAAACTTCGAACAATACATAGATACCAAAGCAGGTACCGGCGAGTATACGCCAGAGTCACTAGAAGAATGGTGGAACGGCGAACACATGCGTAGTGTACGCAGAAGAATGATGCATGGGGAGACCCTACCCGAGTGTGAAGTATGTAATAATAAATTATTAAACACAGATGTATATCGTGATTATTTTTGGAACTTGTTTAAGCACAAGTTCAGTAGTGTGTCCTGGATGACCAGCTACGATGGATCTACATCAATGAAGCCGATTAGTTTTGATTATAGATTTAGTAACCTCTGTAACTTTAAATGTCGTACTTGTGGAGACATGTTAAGTTCTAGTTGGGAAACAGAACAACGACAGCATGAAATGGTGGACTGGTCCAATCCTAAAAACAACTGGATGAAACCAGAGATACGCAAACAGATATCTAAGTACCAAGACGAACAAATAGAACGTGAGTTTGCACAAGCAGTTAACGAAAGCAGAGTAGAAGAAATATATTGGGTAGGTGGTGAACCTTTAATGTACGAGCAACATTGGAAGTACATGAAGCAGATAGTAGAACAAGGTGATGGCCCAAAAGTCTACGCACGTTATAACACTAACCTAAGTAGAGTCAACTACAAAGGCACAAACTTGTGTAGTGACATATTAACTAAACTACGTGACTGGCAAGTATGCGCAAGTATTGATGGCACTGGCGATATAGGTGAATATATACGTACAGGCTTAAACTGGAAACAATGGGTAGAAAACTTTAAACAAGTCAAAGACATTACCAAGCATAGTAGACAACTACGTGTAGACTTTACACTCACACTACCGGGTATGTTTGAAGTGGAACGCATGGTTGACTTTGCACACCAAAATGGTGTAGACATTTTAGCAAAAGTTATTTTTAGTTTTACACCAGATATTGTTATGAGCCCACTAGCATTGCCAAGGACTGTATTGGATAAATGGGTGGATGAATTAACACCAAAAACAACAGGCGCACTACGTGATGTACTAGAACAACTTAAAAACAGACCAACATTTGCAGAACAATGGCCCGATCAATACGAACAAGGACTTGCAAAAGGTAAACGTCGTATGCTACAATTAGAGTCTATACGTGAAAGTTCTATAACTATAAATGATATTCTAAAAGAGAGACCAGAAGTACATGAGTGGTGGGAATCAATCCAAAGTTAAAGTAGTACTGCGCAATCCGTTTCAGAAGAAACAAACACTAGACTACGACATTATCTTAAATGATACCAGACTTGCACAAGACTGGCGATCAGCACTGAAGCATGAGTTGCGTAATAAAAAGTTATTAGAGAAAAACTTTTGTTTTATGGGCTTCCCACATAGTCCACGTAACTTAAACTATCTATGCAATGAACTTAACCAAGTAGTATTTCAAATTAACATGTTCAATGCTAGTGGACAGTGGCAACACATGGGACTAGACAGTTATGTAATTGAAGATTACTTTACTCCTGACGTAGTACGTTTTGGCGACGAGTATCCTGTAGGGTATGATGATGCTAATCTAGGACTAGGCATCAAGCATGAAGTAATGAACAAGTTGCACAATCACTTTGAAGTACTACAAGGCACAGTAGAAGGACTTAGCGAGTACTATAAGGTAGCAGACTACGAAACAAAGTATGCTATTAGACAGTTAAACAATATCTGTCACGAACTAGAAAGTCTAGTGCTAAGTCAACGTAAACTGGCAACTACTCCACAATTTGTCCGACCTAGTCAAATAACAACATTCCTGCATGCAGATAGATTTAAGTTACGCAGTGAACATAGACAAGGTTTTTTAGACAACGGCTACGACAGAAAGTTTGGTAATGTCTATATGCACTGGACACAAATAGGCAAAACACTAATGGAAGTGTTTAGAGACGAACACGCACCCAAACTGACAGACACAGTATGTGAAGCAATCACACACTTACAGTATTGGTCAGGTGAGTTTGATGTAGAGTGGGGTGTTGACATAGTTCGTGGAGGCGACTTTGAATGGCACAACAAACAAATGGCAGAGTTTGACAAGTGGCTAGATGACAACAACATGAATCCAGAAGATAGCTCACTAAGTCTAGGATACTTACACTTAGGCGAGATTGATCTACGTTCAGCATTTGGTACCGTACATCCACAAACTGTATGGCAACACCTAAGCAAACACTTAGACATAGCAAGAATAGAAATAGATGATGTAGTTGGAGAGTTTGACTATTGTTGGTCAGACCATGACTACAAACACAATCAAATAGAAATGATGAAACCAGGTTATGATTATAGTAGCAGGCGGTTGTAGTTTAGTTTTTGGTAGCGAACTAAAAGACTGTGACAACGTAGATCACAGCCTAAGTACGTGGCCCGCACTATTAGCAAAAGAGCATGATTACCATTGTGTAGCCTGGGGAGGCTATAGTAACGATGCTATTGCCCGTACAGTTATAAACAAGATTAGTCAGGTAGGTAAATGTGGTGTGATTGTACAGTGGACTTTCCCCGGCAGGTACGAGTTTCAGTTTGACTATGATACAGGACAACGTAAAAGTCCCTGGCATACAATTACTCCCTGGACAACTAAACAAGATGTAACAGATATGTTCTTTACTCAAGATGAAGATCAACTTGATATGCATAAAGAACACACAGTAACAGCAATAGAGTCTGGGACAGCAGAGTTTGCAGACACTTTTTATAAACATGTAGGATCAAATAACTACTGGGCGCAGTATAGCACTCTTAAAGAGATTCTATATTTGCAAATGTTCCTAAAAATTGTGGGCATACCCTATATGTTTACAGCAGTTGATAACTGTATAATGGACAACTACAACTTACACACAGACGATACTATTGCCGCTGTTTATTACAGTATAGACTGGTCAAAGTTTTACTGGTTCCCCAAAGGCAGTCATCAAGGTGAGACTGTGGCACCAAGAGGTTTTTATCAGTGGGCAGTAGAAAATAAATATCCTATGTATACAACACATCCACAGGAGTCGGCACATAAGGATGCCGCAGAACTTATAAGGGACACCTTCAATGAAATGGTTACGCAATCTAATTAACAGAATCAAGTTAGAACGAGCATATCGCAAAAAACTTAAAGAACTTCGTAAAAGAGATCCTTTTATCTACAAATGATTTTATGTATAGGCGATAGTTTTACCTACGGGGAAGAACTAGACGACACTAGAAAAGCATGGCCTAGTTTATTAGCCGACTGTTTTTATGGGATAGACGTCCTAAACTTAGGAAAGTCGGGTGCTAGTAATGACTACATATTCACTACCTCTATGGAACGTACTGCCTGGGAAAGGTTTGATGTTATAATAGTACAGTGGACAGATCCTGGTAGACTGGACTTAAAGATAGATGATACTATACAAGGTGTTAACCCTGTAACAAAACGTTTAAATGCCAACGACAAGAAGTGGCTAGATAAGTACTACAGAGAATTTTACGATGACGAGTACGCATGGCGACGTACCCTTACTCAAATTATTGCATTGCAGAATCACTTAAGACATATTCAGCAACCTTTCATAATGACATCAATGGATACAATAATAGAAAAGCGTAGCATGTTTTATACAGTATGTGGAGCCATTCTAACAGAACATTTTGTAGAACCACTAACTGCAATGGCGTATGGACATCCGTTAGGACCGGGCGGACATCCTTTAGAAGAAGGTCATCAAGCAATAGCTAAACGAATGGAAAACTATCTCAATGAAAATTTTAATTTGCGGGCTACCTGGGGCGGGTAAGACAACACTAGCAACACCTTTCGCTCAACTGATCGGCGCAGTACACATCAATGCAGACGCCGTAAGAAAAGAATATGACGACTGGGATTTTTCACCAGAAGGTCGTCAAAGACAGGCACTACGTATGCGTTACCTAGCAGATGGTATTGTTAAAGCAGGTAAGATATGTGTAGCAGACTTTATTGCACCTACACCAGAAGCACGTAAAGGATTTGGTGCTGACTTTACTATCTGGATGGATACAATCAAAGAAGGTCGTTACGAAGATACAAACAAAATGTTTGTACCCTTACAACCCAACGAATACGACTATCATGTTGCAGAATGGTTTGACGATACACACAAAGAACTTATGCAAATTGTTTCTAAATACATTTGGCCCTGGATGCAACAAAAGAAATGATTATAGATATCTTAATTAAAAGCCTAATAGGCGGCGCACTAATAGGCATAGTTAGTACACTGGTACACAAGTCGCCAACCCTGGGTGCATTTTTAATGGGCATACCTTTTGTTAGT
>Ga0208161_1000032_pt1 | contig 65464 bp, 96 predicted proteins | sample CB_VirMetaG_3_FD_184538 | JGI IMG/M metagenome (GOLD analysis project Ga0208161, IMG submission 184538) | Freshwater to marine saline gradient viral communities from Chesapeake Bay - CB_1508_1S Viral MetaG (SPAdes) (version 4) | ecosystem: Environmental > Aquatic > Marine > Coastal | place: USA... | reverse complement strand
TTTGTATAACAAACAAATGGCACATATAAAAGAAAATTTAACTCCTTTTTATGTTCGAAAGGGAACAGACGAACCAGAAGGAGAGGTTATCGATGGCGATTATTGGATATTAGATGATGACTTTCAGAAGAAAGTTAAAGAACTAGGACTTAAATTTTAATTTTTATAAATAATTAAATGATAAACAACTTGTATCATTTTAATTAAATCGAGGAGAAAAACATGGCTTTTCAGCTATCACCAGGCGTTCTCGTAACAGAAAGGGACTTGACAACTGTCGTACCTGCAGTCGCAACCACAAATGCTGGTTTTGTAGGTGACTTTAAGTGGGGTCCTGCTGACGAGATTCGAACTATTGATTCAGAAAATAACTTAAGAAGAACTTTTGGTTTGCCTGATAACGACGTTGCCGAAGACTGGTTTACAGCAGCTTCTTTCCTTGCATACGGTAATAACTTACAAGTTATCCGTGTAGTAGGATCAAGCGCTTTAAATGCTGGTACAGACGCAGGTGTACTTATCACAAACGAAGTTGATTACTTAAACAATCATTCCGCAGGCGCGGGCGCTAATGGAACATGGGCCGCTAAATATGTAGGTACTTTAGGAAATTCCTTAAAAGTATCTATGGCAGACTCATCAGACTTTGCGTCTTGGGCATACAAACAAGAATTTGATGCTGCACCAAGCACAACAGCTTCAGTATCTAATGCTGGCGGATCAAACGACGAAATGCACATTATTGTCATTGACGAAGACGGTCTTTTCACAGGTACCCAAGGTACAATTTTAGAAAGATTTGCCGGCGTTTCAAAGGCATCTGATGGTATTACATCTACAGGGGAAAGTAATTACTACAAGAACGTAATTAACTTCCAATCACAATATCTTTGGTGGACAGACCACATTGGTGGACATGTAAACTGGGGCTCACAAGCTTCTGGTGTTGCATTTACACTTATGAGTGCTGTAACAGATCCAACCAAGGCAACAGTATCTTTATCTGGCGGAGTAAATGATTCTCCTTCAGACGGCGATCTTCAAAACGGTTACGAAGTATTTGGTAACGACGAAGAAGTTGATGTTTCTTTACTACTTACTGCTGCACACAGCGTTACAGTAGGTAAGTGGGTACAAGATAACGTAGCAACTGTAAGAAAAGATTGCATGGTATTCTTGTCACCTACTAAGGCAAACGTTGTTAACAACGCAGGTCAAGAGGCAGCAGATATTGTAACAACAAGAAACCTATACTCCACCACATCTTACTCCGTAATGGACAGTGGTTGGAAGTACATGTACGACAGATACAACGATGTATACAGATGGATTCCTTGTAACGGTGACGTTGCAGGACTTTGTGTGCAGACAGACTTAACCAACGATCCATGGTGGTCACCTGCTGGTTTTAACAGAGGACATATTAAGAATGCTGTTAAAATGGCGTACTCACCCAGAAAGACTGATAGAGATACGCTTTACAAAGCAGGAGTAAACCCAATCGCAGGTTTCCAAGGCTCAGGTATTGTATTGTTCGGTGACAAAACAATGCTAGACAAGCCTTCAGCGTTTGATAGAATTAACGTTAGAAGACTTTTCATTGTCCTTGAAAAAGCAATTGCCACAGCAGCTAAATTCCAGCTATTCGAATTCAACGATGCGTTTACAAGAGCACAGTTTACCGCTCTAGTAGAACCATTCTTGAGAGATGTACAAGCTAGAAAAGGTTTATACGACTTTAAAGTAGTGTGTAATGAAAATAACAACACACCTGAAGTTATCGACAGACAAGAATTTGTTGCTGATATCTTCTTGAAGCCAGCTAAGTCAATCAACTTTATTCAGCTTAACTTCATTGCTACAAGAACTGGCGTATCTTTTGAAGAAGTTGGCGCTTAAGGGTTATAAATAATTAATAAAGTAAACATTAGGAGATATAAATGAATATCGAAGATTTTAAGGCCCGACTTGGCGCAGGTGGTGCTAGACCTAATCAGTTTGAAGTGTTACTATCATTTCCTGGTTATGTCAGCGGTGTCGATCCGTCCTATTCAATTATGGTTACTGGAGCCGCACTACCAGCTTCAACAGTAAACCCAGCTATCCTTCAATACAGAGGTAGGGAAGTTAAATTAGCTGGTGAGAGAATTTTTGATCCATGGACAATTACTATTGTCAATGACACAAGTCAAACTCTCAGACAAGCTTTTGAAGCATGGATGGAAGGAATGAATGGCAAGATTGATAACGAAGGTGTTCTTACTCCTTCAGAGTATCAAACAGATTTGGTTGTTAAGCATTTAGATAGAAACAACGATACGTTACCTGGCGGTACATATACGATCAGAAATGCTTTTCCAATCCAGATGTCAGAAATTGCTTTACAGTACGCACAGAACGACATTATTGAAGAATTTACGGTGACATTCCAATACCAGCACTACGAAGTAGCTTAAGTTTTTGGGATAACAATTAGGTTAAATTATGCAGATTTTTGGGTTTAATATCAGCCGAGTGGAGAAGCCACAAAGTGAGAAATCCTTTGTGGCTCCTTCCGATGAGGGTTCCGTAGAAAGCATCCGAGCGGGAGGTTACTACGGAACTTATCTTGATCTCGAAGGCGTCGCGAATAGTGAGGCAGAGATCATTAAAAGGTATCGTGACATTGCTATGATGGCAGATGTTGATACAGCCATTGAAGACATTGTTAATGATGCAGTAAGTAACTTGGATGATGAAGACCCAGTACAACTGAATTTAGATAATGTACAACTTAGTCAAAGTGTTAAAAAACAAATCTTTGACGAGTTTGAAACAGTAACTGAGCTTCTAGATTTTAAAAATAGAGCTCAAGATTACTTTAGAAGATGGTATATTGATGGAAGAATGTACTTCCATAAGGTTATTGATACCGAAAAGCCTAGGGACGGTATTAAAGACATACGTTACATTGACCCTAGAAAGATTACAAAAGTTCGGGAAGTTAAAAAGGAAAAGAACCAACAAGGTATTAACTTCGTAAAGTCAGTAGAAGAATATTTTATCTACAACGACAAAGGAATTAGTAATAAGCCCGGACAAATTAAGCCTCCTCAGAACGATCAGGCTTTGAAGATAACGAAAGATGCTATAACGTATGCACCAAGTGGGTTGGTGGACCAAGATAAAGGTTATGCGCTTTCATATTTACACAAAGCGATCCGTCCAGCCAACCAACTTAGAATGATGGAGAATGCGGTAGTAATTTATCGTATTACAAGAGCTCCAGAAAGAAGAATTTTTTATGTTGACGTTGGCGATTTACCAACCAACAAAGCGGAACAGTATTTAAAAGATATCATGGATCGGTATCGTAACAAATTAGTTTACGATGCAAGTACAGGAGAGATCCGTGATGATAAGAAATTTATGTCTATGTTGGAGGACTTTTGGCTTCCACGTAGATCAGGCGGTACAGGTACTGCAATTGATACACTGCCAGCAGGACAGAACTTAGGGCAGATTGAGGACGTAGAATATTTTCAAAAGAAATTATATCAGTCTTTAAATGTACCTGTAAGTAGATTAGAACAACAAGCGGGCCTTAACTTTGGTAGAGCCGCAGAGATTAATAGAGACGAACTTAAATTTACAAAGTTTGTAGCTAAGTTAAGAAGAAAGTTTAGTTATGTTTTTGATGACTTACTAAAGACACAGCTTTTACTAAAGAATGTTATTACTGAGGAAGACTGGAGAAAGATTCGTGACGATATTATTTACGAGTTTGCTTCAGATGCTTACTACACAGAGTCTAAAGAACAAGAGATTCTTAGAAGTAGAGTAGAAGTATTAAACGGTGTAGCAGGTTATATTGGTACTTTGTTTAGTAAAAATTATGTACAGAAACAAATTTTAAGATTAACAGATGAAGAGCTGGAGCAAATTAATATGGAGATTCAAATAGAAGCTCCAATGCAAGAGGCTCAACAAGGAGAAGAAAATGGACCAACAACAGGCGATTAAAGATATGATGGACAGCATTGCTAGTGGTAAAGCTAGTGAGGTTCAGGACAGATTTAATGCAATTATGCAGGACAGAGTTAATGTAGCGGTAAACGATTACAAAGCGGAGTTAGCTAGTTCTGTTTTTAAAAACCCAGATTTACAGGCAATGGGATTGGCAGACGGAGAAGAACACGTTTTAGAGGTTGATCCTGCAGCGGAGCCTGAATCAGTCGAAACAGGAGAAACCGATGAAGACATTTAAGCAATTTAGAGAAGGCGTTGAAGTTGAAGACATCGTCGAAGCACCAGTTGATGGCGTAGAGAAAGGTTCTCTACCCGGAGATCAGCACATGTGTGCTTCTAAAATCTTTCATAAAGAATGGCAAGAAGGTACACCAGTAATTGGTGAACATGCTGAACCTGATGAAAATGGTAATGTTGCATGGTACAAAGTCATGTTTGAACATGGCATTGAAACTGTCGAGGTTAACGATCCAGACGTAGAAGTATTGGAAGAAGGTAGCCACGGCAACCACAAGAAAAAGAAGTAAACTAATTAAACGGAGAAAATAGATGGCATTCGCTAGTTCTAATTTAAAGTTGACACAAGTCCAGGCCGTCGTGCGCGTCAGCGGAACTGGCGGGGACAGTGGCACTATCGATTTAGATGTTGATTTAAAAAAGTCAACAGAAACCGCATCATCACCAACAGTAAACATTACTAGAGTCCATTGGAACTGCGACAAAAACGCATCAGTAACAATTACTCGTAACGGTGTAGAGATTATGCACGTTCATAATACTGGCTTTACAGACTGGTATGGTTTTGTAGAGAATACCGAAAACACATCAGACATTAACGTTGATATTTCTAATGGAGATGCTGTTCTTTGGCTAGAGTTGGCCAAGGTAGGTGGTTTTGGTTCACAACAACACCAAGGCGCTGACGGAGACTTAGGATAATGAAGCTTATTACAGAGACAACAGAACAGGTTAGTTTTTTAACCGAGTTAAACGAAGAGACAGGAAAGAAGAGCTACTTTATTGAAGGTCCTTTTTTACAGTCTAATATTACTAATAGAAATGGCCGCATGTATCCTAAAGAGATTATGCAAAAAGAAGTGGTGCGTTATACAAAAGAAAATATTGATAAAAAACGTGCCTACGGCGAGCTAGGCCATCCTGACGGACCAACTATTAATCTTGATAGAGTATCTCACATGATTGTCGGTCTTAAAGAGTCTGGTGATAATTTTATTGGTAAAGCTAAAATTTTGGATACTCCAATGGGACGTATTGTAAGAGAACTTATTGACGAAGGTGCTAATTTAGGTGTTAGTTCTAGAGGTTTAGGATCTCTTAAAGAGAAGAATGGCATTAATGAAGTACAAGATGATTTCATGCTTGCTACAGCAGCTGATATTGTAGCAGATCCATCAGCTCCTGATGCTTATGTTAGAGGCATTATGGAAGGTAAAGAGTGGGTGTTTGTAGACGGTATTTTCCAAGAAAAAGATATCGCAGAACATAAAGCTGTTATTACAAAGGCTAAATCAAGAGAGTTAGCTGAAGCAAAATTAGAAGTTTTTGAAAGATTTCTAACGAAATTGTCCAAAATTTAAATAAATATAAATATTATACATTACAAAGTTTGTATATTAATTAAAACCGTAAAGGGAGAATAACATGGGTGTAGAAACCAAAATTAGAGAACTTATGGAGGGGGCAGCTAATCGTCCTCTAGATAAGAGCCAAGGTGACGCTACTAACCCAACACAAGGCGATTCCAACCCTAACCCTGAAATGCAAGACCTAAGTGGTACTGGCAACAAAGAAGGTGGGTTAACGTCTGAAGTTGGTAAGGCAGCATCATCTAAAGCTTCAAAGGACAACACTCTACCTGCTGGCCAAGGCGCTGGCAAGGCTCCTAACTTCGATGATAAAGAAGATCCTCGCAACGTAGTTGCACAGGCATCTTCAAAAGGTAACGTTAATCAAGAAGAAGTTGAAGAGTCAGAGGAAGAGGTTATTTTAGAAGACGAAAATGCTGAGGTTGAAGCAGAAACTGAAGAAGAGCAAGTTGAAGAGCTTGTTGAAGACGAAGTTGAAGCTGAGGCTGAAGAAGAGCTAACTGAGGAAGAAGAGACAGAGGACGAAGTTCTTTTTGAATCTGATTTAGAAGCTTTATTTGCAGACGAAGAGCACCTCACAGAGGAGTTTAAAGTTAAAGCAGCGAACATTTTCGAAGCCATTGTTACATCAAGAGTTACTAGCGAAGTAGAAGCAATCGAAGCAGACCTAGTAGAGCAAGCCAATGCAGCTTTTGAAGAAACAAAAGAAGAGCTAGTAGAAAACATCGACAAGTACCTCAGTTATGTTACTGAGAACTGGATGAAAGAAAACGAGCTAGCTATTGAAAGCGGATTGAGATCAGAGATTACTGAATCCTTCATTAAAGGTATGCAACAAGTGTTCACTGAGCACTACATTGAAGTACCTGAAGAGAAGTATGATGTATTAGCTGAAATGCAAGCTCAAATCGACAGCTTGAAAGAGAAGTTGGACGAGCAAGCAGCTCAAAACGTTGAACTATTTAGTGAAGCAGAACAACTTAAGAAAGAGAAAGTATTTGCAGAGGTTTGTGAAGACCTAGCATCTACTGAAACTGAAAAGTTTGCTACATTAGTAGAAGACATTTCATTTGGTAGCGAAGAAATGTACAAGCAAAAGCTAATCGTTGTTAAGGAAAACTACTTCCCTAAGGCAGTGGCTTCAGATGACGACAAACTTGAAGATAGAGTAGAAGGTTCCGCTCTTAACGAAAACTCATTGATGTCTAGATACGCAACAGCTATTTCTAGAGCTTCTAAGTTTTAAAAATTTAATAAATTATAAATAATTAAAGTTACTTAATAACTGTAATACAACAAGGAGAAACTTAAATGTATCTTTCAGAAGAACTACAAAAAAAGTGGGAGCCCGTTTTAGCGCATCCTGATCTCTCAGAGATTCAAGATCCCTACAAGCGTGCTGTAACCACCGTTGTTCTCGAAAACCAAGAGAAAGCTCTTCGTGAAGAAAAAGCTGCTCTATTCGAAGCAACACACGCAAACCAAACAGGTTCAAGCATCGACAACTACGATCCTATTTTGATCAGCCTAGTTAGACGTGCATTGCCTAACCTTATGGCTTATGATGTTTGTGGTGTTCAGCCAATGACTGGACCTACAGGCCTTATCTTTGCCATGAAATCACACTACAGCAGCCAGACTGGTGACGAAGCACTATTTAACGAAGCCGATACAGACTTCTCAGGTGCTGGTACACACGCTGGTAGCAACCCTGTTGATGGCGCTTACACAACAGGTAATGGTGTTTCTACTTCTACAGCAGAAGGTTTTGGTGACTCTACTACACTTAACGAGATGGCTTTCTCAATCGAGAAGACAACTGTTACAGCTAAGTCAAGAGCACTAAAAGCAGAATACACCGTTGAATTAGCTCAGGACCTTAAAGCGATTCATGGCCTAGACGCAGAAGGCGAATTGGCTAACATCCTTTCACAGGAAATCCTAGCTGAGATCAACAGAGAAGTAATTAGAACAATCTACAAAGTAGCTAAAACCGGTTCTGCTTCTACAGCAACACCTGGTACTTTTGACCTAGACGTTGATTCCAACGGTAGATGGTCTGTAGAGCGTTTCAAGGGTCTACTTTTCAACATTGAAAGAGACGCTAACGTAATTGCACAAGACACAAGACGTGGAAAGGGTAACTTCATCATCTGCTCAGCAGACGTTGCATCAGCCCTAGCTATGTCCGGTGTACTAGATTACGCACCAGCACTTTCAACTAACTTGAGCGTAGACGACACAGGCAACACATTTGCTGGTGTCCTAAACGGTAGATACAGAGTATACATTGATCCATATTCTGCTAACACTGGAGCTGCTAGCCAGTTCTACGTAGCAGGTTACAAAGGTTCAAGTGCTTATGACGCTGGTCTTTTCTACTGTCCTTACGTTCCTCTACAAATGGTTAGAGCGATTGATCCTAACACCTTCCAGCCAAAAATCGGCTTTAAGACACGTTACGGCATGATTGCTAACCCATTCGTAGTTAAGTCAGACGGTACTACTGATGCAGATTCATTTACTGCAGACAGAAACCAGTACTACAGAAGCGTTAAGGTTACTAACTTAATGTAACAATAAGATTCCATATTAAATGGAACCTTTGGGGGGAGCATTAGCTCCCCCTTTTTTTTGTGTAATATTTACACTTTACATTTTTTCCTAGTGATGTTACAATAGATAGTAATGGTGCTTCGTTTGCACCAGATTTTGAATATTGATTATCCTAGGAGATATTATGAAATTAAAGTTACTATTACTTTTGCCATTGGTGTTTGTTCAAACTGCATGTGCAAGTAATCAAGCCGCACAAGATTATTACGCGGCAGTTAAGGCATCACAAGATGCACAAACAATGATTGCTGCAGCTAGATATCAAGCACTAGCGCAAATGGCACAGTCGGGTGATCCAGGTGCTGCTACAGCAGCTACTATGGCAATTGCCTTATCACAAACCCCCACCATTACACCACAGTATATTGAAAGTGGTGCTTTAAAATGGGCACAAGTTTTAACTCCAGCTGTTACTACAGTTGGTATGGGTGCTCTTAGTGCGTGGACCTCAGTTAATGCTAGCAACAACTCAAAAGATGTTCAGATGGCTAGTTTCCAAACAAACGAAGCAATTCAGTTAGGACAACAATCCATGGTTGCTAATTTGGGTGGACAGTGGGCAGGCGCTGCTGCGGCAGGCGGTCAAGCATCAGCAGAAATTGCTTTAGCTGGATTTAATGCTCTAAACACTGCTGGTGGTCAAACTGCTGATGTTGCTGTTGCAGGATTTGGTGCTAACACCGATATTGCTACGGCTGGCTTCAGCGCTAACACGAATATTGCTGGCTTAGGCTTTGCAGCTGCTGATAGTATTGCTACTGCTGGAATGTCTGGCATTGTACTAACAGCCGCAAACGGTTTTACTACAGTTGACTCTGTTGCAACTACTGGCATGACTAACATGACTACTATCGCTCAGTCGGGTATGGAAGGAATGTTTAATATCAATCAAGATACCAATGCTACTATGGCTGGTATTATTGCTGATAACAATGCAACATCACTTGCTAATAATACGCTGACTAGCACAAACTATGCACAAGTCCTTGCAGATTTGAATGCAACGATTCAACAGTTAGGTGCGGATCTAGCAGATCCAATTACATGTAGTCCAAACGCAGACGGCTTATTTGTTTGCCAATAATACTATAAATTAATTAAGGGCCACAAGGCCCTTTTTTTATCTTTACAAAATAACTGTTATAAATAGTGACATGGCATACTCACAGAAAGTTTTAGACCGATTTGAGAAGGTTACAAACAACCCTCACGAACATGGTGTTGGGCGTTTTGATCCGAACGATCCTAATGTTGCAACAGGCATGACAGGTGCGCCTGCGTGTGGCGATGTTATGAAATTAGATCTCAAATTAGATCCAGAGACAGAAACTATTGTTGATGTAAAGTTTAAAACATATGGTTGTGGTAGTGCAATTGCATCTTCTTCTATGTTTGTTGAGATGTTAATAGGCAAAACTATTGAAGAAGCAAAAGAAATAAAAGATAGAGAAATAGCAGAGGCATTAGAGCTTCCTGCTATTAAGATACATTGCTCAGTTCTTGCAGAGGATAGTATTAAAAGAGCTATTCAAGACTGGGAAGAAAAAAAAGCTGGGCGCAACGAAACCTGGCTGGAAAAAATGACTAAACATGATTAACATTACCGATGAAGCGATTCAACAGATTCTCAAACTTAACGAAACCGAAAACGTTTCTTGTATACGACTCGGTGTTACTGGTGGGGGCTGTGCTGGTTTTGAATATGTGTTTAAGTCTGATGTGGCTGCTAACGATGACACCGTATTAGACTATGGCAAGTTTCAATTTTGTATAGATAAAGAGTCTGTTCCTTTTATAGAGGGAATGACATTAGACTATGTTAAAGAAGGATTAAATTCTTTTTTTAAATATATTAATCCTAAAGAAACTGCAGCATGTGGTTGTGGAGTTAGTGTAAATTTTAAATTATAAATAACATACAAGGAGTATTATTATGGCAAGACAATGGAAAGATGCTAAAGTAGTTATTCAGAAAGTGAATAAGAAAACCTCTATTGGTAGAGGTAATATTAAAATGAGTAGTATGAACAAAAGCAAAAAAGCTAGTTTTAAAAAATACAGAGGACAAGGTAGGTAATGGCATTAGACCCAATACTCAATATTTCGGAAGCAACTTTTGATGGAGGTAATCCTTCAGAGTTAGATTTTTTACGGCCCAACGGGTTTAAATTTCAAGTGCATTCAATTCCGAATGTTGCGTATTTTTGTCAGTCTGCAAACATACCAGATATGACATTAGGGTTTGCTACTGTAAATACCCCTCTTGTTGACTATTCAGAACCAGGTGAGAAATTACAATTTGGGGAACTTAATATTAGATTTCTTATTCAAGAAAATCTACAAAACTATTTAGAACTATATAATTGGATCAGGGGATTAGGCTTCCCAGAGTCCCATGATGAGTATATAAAGTTTATTGAGAAGCAACAATACAGACAACCTTCATCGGTTCAATTAAAGAGAATGCGAGCTTTACTAGAAAAAAGCGATGCAAGTTTGTTTATATTGGATTCAAATAACAATCCTACAACTAGAGTAGTGTTTCAAGATGCTTTTCCTGTGGCTTTAAGTGGTATGGACTTTGATCTTAGTACAGGTAACACTGACTATTTTCAGGCTCTAGCTACTTTTAGATACAAGCAGTTTGTTGTAGAAACACTAACATAATTTAGTTAAAAAAGTACTTGACATACACTGTAAAGAGTGTATAATAATGATTTGTCATGACTCTAGGAGTATATTATGAAACTTGATGAATTACAATCTGAGTGGAAGCAAGATTGTATTATAGATGAGCTTAACTTGGGCTCGGCAGCAATCAAGACAGCAGAGTTACATTCGAAGTATTTGAATTATTTAACGACGCTAAAACTACAGAACAGAAAATACGAATCTAACCTACTTACTCTTAGGAGGCTGAAGTGGAGATATTTTCGTGGAGAGCTTAGTAAACAAGAGCTTGACGATTTAGGTTGGGAACAGTTTTTAGGTAACCAACCTTTAAAAAACGAAATGCAAGAGTACTTGGATAGTGATCCAGATGTTATTAAATTATCTGAGAGACTTGAGTACTCGCGGGCATGCTTGCTATTTTGTGAGACAGTTATGAAGGCACTAAATAGTAGGACATGGGATATTAAAAACGCTATCGAATGGACAAAGTTTACTAACGGTTTAATGTAGTGATAACAGTTAAAAAGAAAAACGAAGTACATCTGCTTGTTGATACTGATCCAGGTATCGCTCAAGAACTTAGCGACTATTTTACCTTTGAGGTACCTGGTGCTAAGTTTATGCCTCTCTATAAGAGTCGTATGTGGGATGGAAAAGTTAGACTTTTTAACATTTACAATAAGACTCTTTATGTTGGGCTATTACCATACTTGAGAGAGTTTTGCAAGACTCTCGAGTATAAACTGGAAGAAAAAATAACCGATATAGGAGATCCTGTATCAATAAAATACGTTGAAAACTTAACAAAGGAGTTAAACTTAAAGAGTAATGGAAAAGATATTGAAGTTAGAGATTATCAAACTGATGGAATCCGTGAAGCCGTTAATAGAGGTAGGGTACTCTTACTTAGCCCCACTGCTTCTGGCAAGTCTCTCATTATATATTCCTTGGTTCGTTATCACCAACGCTTAGGCAGAAAGCAATTAATTATTGTTCCTACAACATCACTTGTAGAACAGATGTATGGAGATTTTGCAGACTATGCTTCAGATAATGAATGGTCTGTATCAGAGAACTGTCATAGAATTTATGGCGGTAAAGAAAAATCAAATGAATTTCCAGTAACGATTAGTACTTGGCAATCTATTTACAAGTTTCCTAAATCGTGGTTCGAAAAATTTGATGTTGTGTATGGGGACGAGGCTCACCAGTTTAAGGCAAAGTCATTAACAACCATTTTGGATAAGTGTGAGAACACACCATATAGAATTGGTACAACCGGCACGTTAGACGGAACCAAGACGCACAAGCTAGTATTAGAAGGCATCTTTGGTTCCGTTTTTAAAGTTACTACAACAAAAAAATTAATGGACACTAAACAAGTCGCTAATTTAAAAATTATCGGGCTTGTATTAGACTACAGTGAACAAGAAAAGAAGTTAGTTAAAGACTTCACCTACCAAGAAGAAATGGATTGGTTAGTATCTAATCCAAAACGCAACGAAATTATAAAAAACGTTTCTATTACACAAGAGGGTAATACACTAGTTCTGTTTCAATATGTAGAGAAACACGGCAAAATCTTACACGAAATGATTCAAAAGAGTGTAAAAGATAACAGAAAAGTGTTTTTTGTATACGGTGGTACTGATACAGAGCAAAGAGAAGAAATTAGAGCATTGACAGAAAAGGAAAACGATGCTATAATTATAGCTTCATATGGTACATTTTCAACTGGTATAAATATAAGGAACTTACATAATGTTGTATTCGCTTCTCCGAGTAAGTCTAGAATTAGAAATTTACAAAGTATAGGTAGAGGACTAAGAAAGGGTGATAACAAAACAACATGTAATTTATTTGATATTGGAGATGATCTGTCTTACAAGAGTAAAAAGAACTATACGTTACAACACATGATTGAACGTATTAAAATTTATAGCGAAGAAAAATTTGACTATAAATTAGTGAGGATAGATGCCAGTGGAACTTAGAGTAATTAAATTAATTAACAACACAACTCTTGTAGGAATATTTGAACAACAGGATGACATGGTTAAGATTACATACCCTTTTGAGATTGTTATTCAAACATTACCAAATGAACACGGTATGCCACTTGGGGAAACAAATTTAATTCGCCCTTATATGACAATGACGGATGATAGAGAAGTGAATTTTGATAGTATAAATGTTATGACAAGTTATAGTTTATCTGAAAAGTTTTATCGCTCTTTTCAGAATATGGTTGAAAATTGTTATAACAAACCAACATATTTTTCAGGAGATTTTATTGATGAAGAGCCAGTTAGTTCTGGTAATGAGTATGATGTTGATTTAACACCTGAAGAGGAAGAGTGGTTAAAAAAGGCAATGTTAAGTAATAATGATAAAGATACAATACATTGATCCTTTAAACGCTACATAGCGAAGTATACAACCTTTTTAAACGGTTGTCAAGCAGAAATTTTTTATAATGGAGTAAACATGGAAAAGAAACCAGCTCACTACATAGACAACAAAGAGTTCTATGCTAAAATTTCAGAGTATAAAGCACTCTGTAATGAGGCAGAGGCTGCTGGGGATGAGCGCCCACCTGTAACGCAATATTTAGGCGAGTGTTTTATTAAAATTGCCAATCACCTTGCATACAGATCTAATTTTATTAACTATACCTTTAGAGAGGAAATGGTTTTAGATGGTATTGAAAACTGTCTAACATACATTCACAACTTTGATCCTGACAAATCAAAAAATCCTTTTGCGTATTTTACACAAATTACATACTATGCCTTCTTAAGAAGAATACAAAAAGAAAAGAAACATCAAGAAACTAAAATGAAGTATCTACAGTCAGTAGACTTAGAAGCTATTTTAGAGGACTTGAATGAGGGTGAACAAGGCAGTAACGAGTTTGTTGCATGGATGCGAGAACAACTAGACAATAATGCTAGGGAAGCCGCTAAAATGGAAGACTACAAGAAGCCCCCTAAGAGACGCCCCAAGTATTTTGATGAAAAAAAATCATCAGAAGAGCTTGACATTTAGAAAAAACCTGTTATAATAGCAGCATAATTCGTAATGATTGTGAGAACTTAATTGTGAAAATACGTTATTCTGAAATGTTTTACTCGTTCCAAGGCGAGGCTGAATTGGCTGGCACACCTACAGTGTGGATTAGGTTCTTTGGTTGCAATTTAGAATGTAATGGCTTTGGACAAAGTATCCCCTCTAATCCTGACACATGGAAACTCCCCTATAAAGACTACGACTTGATTAATGTCAAGCAAGTAGAGGACTTACCTGTATGGGAGTATGGTTGTGATTCTTCTTACTCTTGGTCAATGAAGTATAAACATCTCGCACAAGATACAACCCCAGAAGAAGCTTGCAATAAATTAGAAGAACTTTTACCTTACGGTAAGTTTACACATCCCATAACAAAACAAGAAAATATGCTTGCCTTTACTGGTGGCGAGCCTATGCTACAACAAAGGCAAATGAAAGCTATTGTTAATGAGTTTCTTATTCGTGGTAATGTTCCTAAGATCATTACAGTAGAAACAAACGGCACAAAAAAACTAAACAAAGATTTACAAGACTACATTAATATCTTTTTAGCAGATATGGGCATACGTTGGCATTGGGCTATTAGTCCTAAAACATTACACACTGCTGGAGAAGTAGGCAAGGTAGATGTAGACAATTTTATGTCTTACCTTTTTCATACTACTAGCACTGGTTGTCTTAAATTTGTTTGTAACGGATCAGAAGAAAGTTGGTTTGAACTAGAAGGATATGTACGGCAAGTTCAAGAGTATTGTTCATTTGCAGAAATGACTATGCCAGATATTTGGATTATGCCTGTAGGTGCTACAAAAGAAGAACAAGAAGAAGTAGCAGACATTTGTGTCGAAGCTATGAAACGAGGATACAAGGTTGCCACTCGTAATCATGCTTATGTATTTGGCAACCAAATAGGAACTTAATATGTTAGGTAAAGATAACCGAAAAACACATTTCTATATCAGTTTACTTAAAAGTGGTTTTAGATTTGTAGCAGCAGGCTTTCTCGTATTTGGAGATTTTGTCGTTGCAGGATTAATGTTTGCTTTAGCAGAAGTGCTTGGCATTTTGGAGGAGCTTTGAACTATAACCTTGATGAAAACGGCAATATAGATCTGTCTTGGAAAGATATAGACGTACTTGTACAACGAATAGCAGATAATATCGACTTTCCTGTTAAAAAAATAATCGGTATTGCTAGAGGGGGACTTATCCCCGCAGTAATGTTGTCTAATAAACTTGGTATACCAATGGTGCCTATTACATGGCAAACAAGAGACTTAGAAAAATATCATGATGTTGAATCTCTGATACATAATAATGAACCAGATATTTTAATATTTGACGACATGGTAGACAGCGGACAAACATACTTAGATTTGTATGAGATCTGTCCAGCCGCAAAGTTTGGTGCTCTTTTCAATAAAAAAGAAGAAATAACACTTGACATTTGTGGAGAGTATATGTATAATTTACCTAATTGGTTAATATTCCCGTGGGAGAAGTAATGGAAAAAGAATACAAACCTGTAAGTCAGGAAATCGCAGAACGCCTTAAGAAAAGGGGTGTTCGTTATTTTGCGTGCGACAATATCTCAGAACATATTGAGAGCTGGGAGCATGATCAACTAATTAGTGAACTACAAGGAAAGTTTCAAGGTGTTCTAGAATCCCTGGTTATTGACACTGAAAACGATCCTAACAGTAAAGATACAGCTAGACGTTTGGCAAAGATGTATGTATTAGAAATTATGGGCGGTAGATTCGAAAAGCCACCCACAGTTACCTCTTTTCCTAACGAAGATGAATACGAACAATTAATTGTTATTCGTTCTGATATTAAAAGCATGTGTTCGCATCATCATCAGCCGGTACAAGGTGTTTGTTATATTGCTTGTATGCCTGGACAAAAAGTTATTGGGCTATCTAAATACACAAGAGTAGCACAACACTTAGCTGCACGTGGACATTTGCAAGAAGAACTTACTGAGATGATTGCAAAGGAAATTGAAAGGCTAACCGAGTCTAAGGCTGTAGGTGTTTACATTAGAGCACGACATGGTTGTTGTGAAAATAGAGGCATTAGATCCTCTAATAGTTCTACACAAACTACAGTATTAAAAGGTTTGTTGCAGTCAGATAAAGCTCTTAAAAATGAATTTATGCACAACATCCAGCTACAGGAATTAGGTAATGGATCCTTCTAAAAGACAAGTTATTGTTGACTTAGAAACTCTAAGTACTCGCTCTAATGCAGTTATTACTAGCATTGGTGCTGTTGCGTTTACTATAAACGACGGCATCTTAGGTGAGTTTTTTATTAATGTAGATCCTATTACATGTAAAGATGTTGGTATGCACATTGATAAAGAAACTGTAGAGTGGTGGCAACAACAACCTGCAGAAGCTAGAGAGTCTTGGCAAAAAAATCCTGTGCCATTAGATGAAGCGCTAGATAAGTTTGCAAGGTTTTATGGTGAAGAGTCTATTCCTATTTGGGGTAATGGTGCTAACTTTGATGTGGTTATTTTAGAAAACGCTTTTATTCATTCTGGTTGGACTGCTAATCGTCCAGGCAACTTTAAGTTTCCATGGAAGTTTTGGGACATTTATTGTCTACGAACTCTAACTAATGTTCTAGGACGTAAAGTAGAAAAGACAGGAATTAATCACAACGCACTACACGACGCAATGGCAGAGGCAAAAGTATTATTGGAAATATTGAGATCATGAAATTAGAATATGTAGTCTCAGGCACATCATATATGCGTCTGACAAACCCTAAGATTATTAACGATCCTGAAAACGTTTATACAGTTAATAAGTTAATGAAAGATATCGTGCAAGATAAAAACTCGCACGATTTTTCTATGCTGTATAATGCTTGCACTGAATCTGGTTTTGGGGAAAAGTTTCAAGTATATAAAGACAGCTGTAAATATATTCATGCTGACTCCGGCGGACTACAGGTTGTTACACAAGGTAAACAACTAACAGACGAACTAAAAGATAAAGTTTATGAGAACCAGGCAAAGTGGGCAGACATTGGTATGTGTTTTGACGAAATTCCTGTCACTCTTGTCGGCGATCGATCAGATAGAAATGATGTAAAAGGGCGTTTCTTTAACCGTGATGGCTTCGAAGAATGTGCTAGCATTACAGGTAGAAATATTAAAAGACAATTTGAGATATTTGATCAACATAATAGCAAGTGTCGTCCATTTGTTATTTTACAAGGCAACGACTTCCCCACATACATGAAGTGGGCAGAAAAAATTCTAGAAGAGGTACCACAAGAGAAGCACAAAAAACTAGGTGGTATTGCTATGGCAGCGGCTGCACTTGGTACGGGTAATTTAGAAGATGTACAGAGAGCTTTTACTGCTAGTCAAGCACCTATTCGCGATGAGAACGGCAAACTACATGTACACGTTCTTGGTGTTGGCTCTGTACGAAGAATGCTTCCCTATTTAATTTTCCTACAAAACGAAACATATAAAGACGTGGTAGTGTCTTATGATAGTACTACACACTCTAGAGCTGTAGAAACAGGTTTGTACTATATGGGAGAAGGTACAACAAAATTTAGCAGAGACTTTGATGATTATTACAGACAATTCTACAATGATTTGTCTGAGGTTATTGATATCCCTGTTAGTGTCAAAGAATTCCATAAGATTTTAAATACAAACGCTACAACATGGCTAGAAGAACATACAGATCTTAACTTATGGATTAAAATTAGAACAGCATTTATTTTTAAGAGTATTGGCAATTTTACTAAACATGTAGAAAAACTCTTGACAAATCCAGACAATGTGTTAGAATTTGCACGAAAAATTGGACTAGAACATGAGTACAGAAATTTGTACAATGTAAAAGATCTAGATTCGTTTAACTACTGGTACAATAGTCCACACTTAGGCGGCAGTATGAAATCTGCTCCTGTTAGAGACGAAGCACCAGTATCATTGGAGGACTTGTTCGCATGAACTATTTTAAACTTTCCGAAGATCTCGACGAGGCATCTAAATATCATATAGACAAACACGCAGTTAAGATGCCTACAGAGTATACACAACTTCTTTGTACAGCACATCGTGTACTAGATGGTGACATGTATATTGACAAAACTGCTAACAATCGACGCATTAAACGTTGGCGTATGGATGATCCAGAACTAGAAGATGTTTTGTACAAGGCATCACACATTAATCATCCAACGGCAAAGTGGGTTCGCGAATCAGTAGAAAATTATAACGAACTTTATAACGCTTGGTTAAGCCTTTGTAAAGAGTACACACACCGTTATGGCAGAACACACTTGACAAAAACTAAATTAGAGTGTATACTAAAGACTCCTCCTAAGAACATTCCTAATGTTCCTGGGACACCTGTACCACAAGCTATGCCTGATGATGTAAAACAAGAGAGTGTAGTGGAGGCATATCGTGCTTACTATAGAAAATACAAAGCAGGGTTTGCCAAGTGGACAAAGAGAGAAACACCGGAGTGGTTTTATGCAAATTAAAAGACAAATTAAAGTATCCTTTCAAAAAGAAGGTGTACACAAATATCCTGCAGCCTTAACAGATCCTAAATTAGCGACAGGCGAGTGGGACGACGTATCTTTTTTAGGGTATCCTCATAGGCACATCTTTCATTTCTATGTAACTATCGAAGTTACACATAACGACAGAGACATTGAGTTTATTCAGTTTAAGCGTTGGCTAGAACGTCTGTACAGTACAGAGTTTTTAGAACTTGATTACAAATCCTGTGAAATGATTGCAGAAGAATTAATTGATACTATCATGGAAAAATATCCAAATAGAAACATTATCGTAGAAGTGTATGAAGATAATGAAAATGGAGCTGTATTAAGTGCCGAAGTTAAATGAAGCCAGGCTCGTAGAATATGAAATTCGTCCTTGGGGAACTTTTTATAATATTGACGAAGGCGACTTGTTTAAGACTAAAACAATTAAAGTAAATCCTGGCTGTAGGTTAAGTAGGCAACGACACACAAACAGAGAAGAACATTGGATTATTATTTCCGGCGAAGGTATTATGGAACTCAACGGAAAAGAATGGCGAGTAATGAGAGGGGATACAATTTTTATTGATAAGATGGACATACATCGAATTACTAATGACGATAATGAGCCTCTTGTTTTTTGTGAAGTACAGTTAGGTGTTTGTGATGAAGATGATATTGAACGCCTTGATGATGATTATGGGAGAATTTAATGAGTAAAATAATTTATGTTCCTCTAGAACATATTGAAGGCAGATATACTGTTCACATGGATAGGGACATTACAAACTATTTTGAAGATAATAATATAGAATATATTAAAGTAGTACCTATTGATGATAAACCCTCATTGCCTGAGGGTTGTTTTTTAAATGCCGCATTTACATCTAAGTTTAAAAGTTTACAAATGGCTCTTATTGCAGAGTTATATGAACAAAATATGATTAATGATGGCGACAGATTTTTCTTTAGTGATATTTGGTTCCCTGGTATTGAATCTATTCCTTACATGAACTACTTTCATAAAGTAGATGCTAAAATTACAGGTGTAATACACGCAGGTAGTTTTACTGATACAGACTTTGTAAGAGACTTAGAACGTTGGGCTAAAAACTTTGAAGATATTATCTTTGATATTTCTGATAAAGTATATTGTGCCAGCAACTTTATTAAAAATGATATTATTAAAAAGAGAATTGTACAGCCTGAAAAACTTGTAGTTACTGGTTTGCCTATTGATTTTAGTGGACTAGACAAACACAAGGGTAAGGAAAAAGAAAACATTGTTGTATTTAATGGAAGGCTCTGTGACGAAAAACAACCTTGGTTGTTTGACGAACTTGCAAAGCGAGTACAGCGAGACAATTTGTTTGAAGAAATTGAGTTTGTAAAAACACAAGAACATAATTTAAGTAAAGAAGAATATTACGACTTGCTAGGTAGAGCTAAGGTTGTTGTTAGTTATGCACTACAAGAAAACTTTGGTTTTGGCGTTGGTGAAGCAGCATATTTGGGTTGTACTCCGGTAGTACCTAACAGGCTTGTTTATCCAGAACTATACGACAAGAAACATTTGTTTGATAGTTTTGAGGAAAGTGTTGCTTTAGTAAATAAGGCATTGACAGAACATGAAAACGAAAGTATAATTATTGACAATAACTGTCTAAAGGAGTGGTTTAGTGATTAGAGTTGGTATTATATCAGGAGGATTTGATCCTATTCACAGCGGACATATCCATTATATTAAGTCTGCAAAAGAACTTTGTGATATTCTTGTTGTTGGTGTAAACTCTGACGACTGGCTTGAAAGAAAAAAAGGCAAAGCATTTATGCCTTGGGGAGAAAGAGCCGCTATTGTTTCGGCAATAGTTGGTGTTGATTGCGTTTTATTCTTTAATGACAACGACGGAAGCGCTAGAAATCTTATACATAAAGTACAGGAACTTTATAGTGATGATCCCGTTGAATATATTTTTATGAATGGCGGCGATCGAACTAAAGAAAACATTCCAGAAATGGATTGTGTAAATGTGAACTTCCTATTTGGAGTTGGTGGTGCTGATAAAGCAAACAGTTCAAGTTGGATTTTAAAACAATGGGAGACAAAATAATGAAAAACTTTTCTACAAAAACATACGGACACAACGAAGGACTTTCTTGTGTCTTTAGGCAACCTAATGCCACACATAGTCATTGCTCATTGCTACATGGTTATGCCCTCTCATTCAGTTTTAAGTTTGGTACACATGCTCTTGACGATAAAAATTGGGTAGTTGACTTCGGAGGATTGAAGCCTCTAAAAGAGTGGCTAAAAAATAATTTTGATCATACTCTTGTTGTTGACAAAGATGATCCCGCAATGAAAGATTTATTAGACCTAGAACAAAAAGGACTAGCCAAGGTTGTTGTACTTAATGGTGTGGGTTGTGAAAAATTTGCAGAACATGCTTTTTGGTATGCTGATGGCTTAGTAAAAGAAATGACTAACGGCAGATGTTTTTGTGTATCCTGTGAGGTAAGTGAACACGGTGCTAACTCTGGTATCTATGAGGTATAAGCACTATGAAAATTGCTTTAATCACTGATTTGCACTTCGGTGCAAGAAGTGATTCCCTACATTTTGATAATTATTTTAGAAAGTTTTACACTGAATGCTTTTTTCCTGAATTAGAGAAAAGAGGCATTAAAACTGTATTAGACTTAGGTGATACTTTTGATCGTAGAAAGTATATTAACTATAACACTCTAAAGTCCTGTAAAGAATATTTCTTTGATGAACTACAAAAAAGAGATATTGATGTGTACATGATTCCTGGCAACCATGACACATATTTTAAAAATACTAATGAAGTAAACTCGCCAGAACTTCTATTATCCGAATATGATAACATTACACTAATAGAAGAGCCAACAGATTTAGAATTCGACGGTACAAAAGTTTTAATGATGCCGTGGATATGTGGAGAGAATTATGAAAGATGTACTAACCACATTAAAGACACAGACTCAAAAGTTTGTTTCGGACATTTTGAGTTCTCGGGTTATGATATGTATCGTGGAATACCTAACGCTCATGGCATGGATCCTTCTTTGTTTGGGGATTTTAATCTTGTGGTTAGTGGGCATTTTCATCATAGGCATAGCCGGGGCAATATTACTTACATGGGAAACCCTTACGAAATTACTTGGGCGGACTTTGAAGACCCAAGGGGGTTTGCAGTCTTTGATACAAAGAAAGAAGTCTTAGAGTATGTAAACAATCCTTTTAAGATGTTTCATAAACTGTACTACAATGATTCAGAAGATAATTGTATTGCAGATAACTTTAACTTTGAAACTGTTAAAAGTTCTTGTGTAAAGTTAGTGGTGACAAAAAAGACAGATTTTCAAAAGTTTGATGCTTTTGTAGATAAATTATACTCTTGTAATCTAGTTGAACTAAAAATACTAGAAGACTTTTCAGAGTTTGAAGATGAAGCAATCGGCGAGGATATGAACATCGAGGACACAATGTCACTTCTCAAAGAGTATGTGGACAGTGTTGAAACAGATTTAAATAAAGAGAGACTAAAAGCTCTTCTACAGAACTTATATGTAGAAGCACAGGACTTTGTATGATTTATTTTAAAACTATTCGGTGGAAGAATTTTCTATCTACTGGAAACTCTTTTACAGAAATAAAATTAGATAGAAGCCCCAATACTCTTATTGTTGGTGAAAATGGTAGCGGCAAGTCTACACTATTGGATGCAATTACCTATGTGCTTTTTAACAAACCCTTTCGTAATGTATCTAAACCGCAGTTAATTAATTCTATTAACGGTAAGAAACTTATGGTGGAAGTAGAATTTGAAATTGGCAAAAACAAATACTTGGTTAGGCGAGGTGCTATTCCAGCTGTATTTGAAATTTTTCAAAACGATCAAAAGATAAATGAAAATGCTAATGTAAGAGACTTTCAAAAGGTATTAGAAGAAGGTATTCTAAAACTAAACTATAAGTCTTTTACACAAATTTGCCTTTTAGGTAGTGCCTCTTTTACTCCTTTTATGCAGCTAACACCTAACATTAGGAGAGAAATTATTGAGGACATTCTAGACATTCAAATTTTTACGTCTATGAATAATGTTTTAAAAACTAAACAAGACGACTTGAAAGAGCGACTTAGATTCTTACAAACAGAATTAGAACTTGCAAAAGAAAAGGCAAATATACAAGAACAATATATACATACATTAGAAGGCGACAAAAAGAAAAGAGTCCAAAAACTTCAGGAGGAAATTAATGAACTTACGGAGAAGGTTAGTAAGACAACAGCAGTCATTGAGGCTACAGTCGAACAGAAAGACACGTTGGGGAATGTTACAGAAAAGAAAGACCAGCTCGCCGAACTCCGATCAACAGTCGGAAGAAAACTTAAAGACACAGAAGCAGAACTAGAGTTTTATCACAACAACGAAGATTGTCCTACCTGTAAACAAGGTATACCACATGACTTTAAAGAGTCAATGACAAAGGACAAGAAAGATAAAGTAAGTGAACTAGAAACTGCTTTAAACGACTTGGAGACAAAGATTGCCGAGGTAGATGCAACATACGAAAAATATTTAGAACTCTCAGACTTTATTAATGAGCAACAGTCACAGATTATTTCGGATCAAAGACTGTTACAGCGTTTACATTTAGAAGTAGACACTACACAAAACGAAGTTGGAGATATTAGCAAGGAACAGGAAAAATTAAAAACACTTGCTAAAGCAGCTCTGAAGAAGGTAGGTGAGAAGAGCGAATTAAACGAAGAAAAAACCTACTATGACATTGCAAGTTCGTTGTTGAAAGATTCGGGTATTAAAACAAAAATTATTCGACAATATTTGCCTGCAATTAATAAATTAGTTAATAAATATCTAAGTGCAATGGACTTTTTTGTACAGTTTGATTTAGATGAAACATTTAAAGAAACTATTAAGTCTAGACACAGAGATAAATTTAGTTATGCATCTTTTAGTGAAGGAGAAAAACAGCGTATTGATTTAGCATTGTTGTTTACATGGCGAACAATAGCTAAAATGAAAAACAGTGCTAGTACTAATCTTTTATTATTAGATGAAGTATTTGATAGTTCATTAGATAACAACGGAACAGATTATGTAATGCAATTATTAAGTACTATTGGAGATGACACCCACGTCTTTGTTATTAGCCATAAAGGTGATCAACTATTTGACAAATTCAGAAGTGTTATTAAATTTGACAAGAAACAAAACTATTCGGTGATGACATGAAAGTAACAATTTACGGAAAGACTCGTTGCAGTGTTTGTGATCAAGCAAAAGCAATGTGCAATATTAGAGGTTATGATTACGAGTATCTTTTACTAGATGCTGATTATACCATGGAAGAATTTCAAAACCAGTTTCCCGGTGCTAGAACCTTCCCACAAATTTGCGTTGGGGAACACCAATCACATATTGGTGGGTATAAAGAGTTTAGAGATTTTATAGATGCTGACTAAAGAGGATTTGCATCTAGTACCTTTTGGCGACGAGTCTCTAAGACGCCCTCCTACAGAGTTTAACTTTGAGGAACAAGACGCAAAGGAAGTAGAGAACGTTCTCTTTGAAAAAATGAGAGAGTTTAAAGGTGTTGGTTTGTCAGCAAACCAAATGGGATTAGACATGAAAGTTTTCTGTATGGAAATTGCAGAAGCAGAATTTAAACGTTGCATGTTTAACCCTTTAGTTATTGATGTTAGCGATAAACAAACCTCTATTAAAGAAGGATGCTTATCTATTCCAGGTTTATGGTTAGTTATTAGACGCCCAGAAGAATGTACTGTAAGATATTATGACTCCGATGGGAAAGAAGTTATTGAAAGATTCAAAGACGTAGCTGCTAGAATTGCACTACATGAATATGATCACATGTTAGGATATAACTTCACACAAAGAGTAACTAAGTTTAAACTGGACAGAGCTCTTAAAGCATTACAAAAGAAAGTTAAAAAGATACAGCGTCGTGCTGGTATAAATAAATAATAAAGGAGCAATTATGTCAGACGATATGTTCGATTTTGGCTTTACCGCCGTTGATGAGCCACTAAACTCAGTATCATCACCTACTCAGCCTGTCGTAGCACAAGTTGACGACGCACAATTAGAAGTAATTTTAGACAAATTAGCAAGATTGGAGTCGTTAGTTTTGTCTGCAGATTCTTCTTCTATGATTAGTGAACACCGTCAGTTGGTTCAACAAGACGTTGCCGCTAAGTTAAAACAAGTCGAGGATTTGATTTTACCTCTGCTATATAATTTACAAAAAAATCCAGAAAAAGAATATATTCATTGGCCAAATAGAACGGCTGTAATTGATAAACAAATTGAAAAAATTAAGGCGGTAACCAGATACTATGACGACACTATCTAAAAATGAGTCAGTAGATTTAAATAATCAAACCGGTGTATATGAAAGAACTACCGGTAGAATTTTTGATTTATATTTAAATGATGTAATTCAATCTCCCAAAGATTATATTTCTTGGAATCAATTGATTAGATCCTGCGGCGAGAATGATGTTGTTCATTTTCACATCAACTGTTACGGCGGTGATGTAATGACAACAATACAGCTACTTCGATCAATGGCAGAGTGCCAAGGCACAACGGTAGCTTCTATTGAGGGTGCATGTATGTCAGCAGCAACATTTATTTTCTTAGCTTCTGATATTTGTGAAATCTCAGATCACTCTCAGTTCTTAGTTCATAATTACTCATCAGGTAATTGGGGTAAAGGAAACGAACTAATTGCAAAAGCTCTTGCAGAACATGCTTGGGCAAACAGATTACTAAATACTGTATACGAAGGCTTTTTGACTAAAGAAGAGATTAAAGAAGTCATCGAAGGAAAAGACTTTTGGTTAGACGCTCCAGAAGTAGCAAAAAGATTAGAAAAAAGAAACACCGCGTCAAAAAGGAAAGGTACAAGAAATGCAACTAAGCGCAAACTTTCAGCTAAAAGAATTTACTCGCAGCCAAACAGCATCTAGGTTAGGCATCGACAATACACCACAGGGTGAACATATGGAGAACCTTAAATATGTGGTGGAAAAAATTTGTCAGCCTGTAAGAGAAGCGTTTGGCAAACCAGTTCGTATTAACAGTGGATATAGATCTCCAGCGTTAAATAAAGCAGTGGGAGGTTCTAAAACATCTCAACACTGTAACGGACAAGCTGTTGATATGGAAATTGATGGAGTACCAAATAAGGTACTTGCAGATTGGATCACAGAAAATTGTGATTTTGATCAAGTTATTTTAGAATTTTATAATCCAGCAGAGGGAGCAAACTCAGGCTGGGTACACGCTTCTGTTAGAAGTGATGGACAGAACAGAGGCAAAAAATTAATTGCCTTTAAGGATGGTAAAAAAACAAGATATGAATTTGTCGAAGATTTTGATAAAGGAAATGAATACGAAGATTATATTTAATATTTTTGACTATGTGTTAGGAGGAGCTGCTGCTCTTGTAACATTGTGGGCCTTATATAGAATGGGTTTAGAATTATGGTGCATTGCATACGGATTAATTTATTAGCATTAATTTTATTATTTAACACTCCTGCTTTTGCAGAAGAACTTGTTGAGATTGTAGTAACTAGTGCACCAACAACAGAACTAGAAGCAAATCCTGAACTAGATTTAACAATAGCAGAAATGCTTGATCCTAGCCAATCATTTACACAAGGTGGTTACGGAGGTTTTTCAGGTTATCGTGAACGTGGACAACAAACTATTCACTCTCAAATATACCGCAATGGTATTCCTGTAAACGACTCTGGAACTGGTTGGTATGATTTTGCTCATGACATACCAACTGGTTCTGAAAAGATAAAAGTAATACACGGAGCAAACTCAACCATATATGGATCTGGATCTCTTGCAGGTACAGTATTCATTGAAGACACATTCGATAATAGATCAGTATTACGTTATGGAACCAACAGTACTCTACTACATGTATCTCACGAACTAGGAGTTTCACTTACAGCATTTAATGCTAAAAATGATTCCGTAAGATCAGATAACGAAGAAAAAGACAGATACGAAAATTATACCTTTCGTGGAAAGTATAATAACTTTAATCTAGTATACACTGACTATTCATATGACTATGACAAATGCTATCAGCCTACTATAATGACATTGTTTTCTAATGATTGTAAACAAAAAGGAGAACGAGGTACACTATCATATAATAACGATAATGTAACTTTAGGTTATAGTTTTAATAATGCTGACTTTCCAAATGAAGGCAATGGGTATACAAGTAAGTCCCAAAGATTTTATGGTGACGCTAGAAATTATTATGGGGATCTATTATATGGTGCCACAGTAAATGCTGAAAAATTTAATGATAAAACAGATGAGCGCGTAGAAGTTTATGCTGAGTATAGAGGATATTCATTTAGAACAGATGGTAGTAATACAGCTTTTAGGGCAGGGTTCATGCCTTTGTCATCTATAGACATTGCTATTGGATCATCATATAGAGACCCAACATTATACGAACAATATGGAGATGCATACGTTTTGTCAAACAATAATTTAGATTCTGAAAAATCCTTTGGTATAGATATTTCATTAGGACCTGTAACAGGTTTCGCTTATAAATTTAAAGAGGGCATCTCATATAATTTTGAGAACAATCAATTTCAAAACACTGGCGAATATTCTACAAGTGGTGTAAGATTCCAAAATAATTATACTTTAGATGATGTAAACTTATCTGTCTTTGGAGGTTATACAGATAGTGATCAACCATTTGTATCTCCATGGAAGGGTAGTGTAACTGCACAGTGGAAAGATTTTACTACTCAGATAAACAGTAATCAATGGGCAACTACAATAGATTTCAGCTACGAAAAAGATGGGATGTTCTTTTCAATAACTAATATCACCGATGAGGAATATGAGATTCAACGTGGTTATCCCCTTGGTGGTATCGAATACCATATAGGTTTTAATGTAAGTTATTGATTTTTAACGAAAAGAAAATGCTTGACTTTTACTTAAAAAGAGTTCATAATATAAATAATAAAGTAAGGAGAAAGTTATGAAAAAACTTTTAATTGCAGTAGCAGCAACAGCCCTTTTGTCTACCCCAGCACATGCTGATACAAAAGATGTAATTGGTGGTGTAATTGGTGGCTTGATTCTTGGTGAGATTATTGATAACAGCTCTCATCGACATAGAAATCATAGGCACGAATACTATAATAACCACTATAGTTATCACAACCATTATCATTACAATCGCAATGTTCCCAATGCACACATCACAATCATTGAGAACAATCGAGTGTATGAGCTCAACAGACACGGAGCTCCAGTGTACAATCCAAACACCCCTGGAATGGGATTTGGATACTGTGACACACGATATCGTGGTTATGACGGCTGTCAGCGAGCCAGGATTGAGGCTTGGAAACGTAGATAATTTGTAAGTTATTGATTTCAAAGGAAAGAAACTTTGAAATAATGCTTGACTTTTACAGAAATAGGTGCTATAATATACGCATAAAATGAAGAAGTAAGTGAGGACTTCGTAAATGCAAGTAATAGAATCCAAATCAATCCTAGCCAAATGTTTGGCTACCGAGAACTTGACAGTAGAGCATCAGAAGGTGCCTACTGCCATGTTCGATCTTAAAGAGCGTAAACTGATCCTCCCCATGTGGAAGGAGATGTCCCCTGCACTGTATGACTTGCTTATTGGACACGAAGTAGGACACGCTCTAGAAACTCCCGAAGAAGGCTGGCATGATAATGTTAAGGCCAATCCTCGAATTAAATCTTACCTTAATGTATTGGAAGACGCTCGTCAAGAACGTATAACAAAGCAACGCTACCCTGGCCTCGTCAAGAGTTTTTATGCCGGGTACCGAGAATTATTTGAGAAAGATTTCTTTGGTATTAAAGGTGTTGACCTTAACACCCTCCCCCTTATTGATCGTATCAACCTACACTTTAAGGTTGGTAGCTTCCTAAACATTCAGTTTACACCAGAAGAACAGCTCCTTGTTAACAAGGTATATGATCTCAAGACTTGGGACGATGTAGTCGCCCTTGGCGAAGAACTTTTTGCTCACGGCCAAAAAGAAGCAGAAGAAATGGCCGAGGCTTTGGGCTACACTCCACAGCAGTCAGAAGATGACGAAGATATGGATATGGACTTTGAATTTGGTGAGTCCATGTCTTCAGAAGGTTACGAAACACCTGAAGAAGAAACAGAAGAACAAGAAGGCCAAGCTCCAGTTTCCAACGGTGACGGAGAGTTGGACGAAGAACAAGAACAAGATGACGGCGAGCCGCAAGGTGGCGAGGGCGACATTTCCGAACAGATTAAAGATTGGTTGGACAACGAAGGTGCCCACTCAATTACAGACGAAGCATTTCGTGAAAACGAAGACAAGCTTCTCAGTGATGATGGAAAAGTTAATCGTTACTTTGACATTCCCCGACTTCCGAACTGGAAGGACCTTATTGTTCCTGCCAAAGAAATGTACTCCGGTATTGATAACTCCTTTAGTTACTACATTCGTAGCTTAGAAGGACATTCATTAGAGCCGCTAGCTAATCGACTTGTTGGTGAATTTATTCGAGACAACCGCTCTACTATCAACCAGATGGCTCAGCAGTTTGAAATGAAGCGTAAGGCTCAGGTACTTAACAAGGCAAAGGTATCCAAGACTGGCGACTTGAACGAAAACAAGCTGTGGGCATACAAATTGACAGAGGACTTGTTTAAGCAGTCCATGATGATTCCAGAAGGCAAGAACCATGGCATGCTACTTTATTTAGACATGTCAGGTAGCATGTTCCGTAACATGCCTGGCACTATTGACCAGCTCATTACGTTGATGATGTTCTGCCGTAAGGTAAACATTCCTTTTGAAGTGTATGGCTTTACTTCAGGTGGTTACGATAACATATTGCGCAAAGGCAAGATGAACGAAATGTGGATATCAGATATTTCCTTCCGTCATTTAGGTTCGTCATTGTTTAGCAAGCGTCAAATGAACGAGGTTTACAAGCACTTGTTGATGTTTAAGTACTCTATTGAGGCTCGTTACACTCGAGGCGCGACTGGCGACTATGTAGAAGTCAAGAATAAGAACTACACTTTGAACGGTACACCTTTAAACAATAGCGTACCGTTTGCTATTGAAGTTGCTCGAAAGTTTCGTAAGGATAATAATGTAGAGATTGTAAACAGTATCTTCCTTACCGATGGCGGTGCTACTGATCATGTTGAATCAGTAGTAAATGAGGAACAAGAGTATCCACGTCCTACTAAGACTTACGGGCGCGAGGAACGTGCTGTATACCGTCAAGGCAACGTGTCGGTAACTGCGCCAAGCAACATTTACTGCTACAGTGGCACAAAAGATGCCATGGCTATGATTGAACTTTACAAGCAGATTGTTGGTGGTAATGTTATTAACTACTTCATTGCCGATCAATGGTCAAGCCGAGCGCTCGAAAACGAAATTAGCGAGTGGAGTAACATGGGTTGGAGCGAACGCCATGAAATTATCACCAAGCAACGTAAGACAGGCGTTATTGTTTGCACTGCCACCCAGGCATTTGACAAGCGTTTTATACTCAAGGGTGGAGCCAACCTCAAAATTGAGAACACTTCACTAGAAGTGAAGTCCAATAGCAAAGGTGATTTGCTCCGAGGCTTCCGTAACTTTAACAAAGACAAGGTGCAGAACCGAGTGTTCCTATCCAAGTTTATGGACATGGTTGCCTAAGTGCTTGATATCAAAGGAAAAGAAACTTTGAAAAAAGGCAAGAAAGTGCTTGACTTTTGCGTAAATAGGTGCTATAATATACGCATAAACTGAGAAATTAACTATATAAGTGAGGATATAGATTATGACTAAAACTACCCAAGTGCAAAAAGAAGAGCTCATCAACACTCTTAAAAATATTTCAGTTGATGGACGATTCCTATCGCGACAAGATATTATTGATACTGCGGCTGATTTGGGACACCCCTTCCCGCACTGGCTCTTAAAGGATCCAACAGCAAAGGTACAGCGAGGCAAGTATAGCGTCGCGATGTACCAAGGCAACGCTAATGTGGTGCCAATGACTCCTAAGCAGCCGGTGATGGTTGTAGAGTCCGAAGCTGCCAAGGTTGTAACCCAGGCTAAACTTAACGTGGATATTGAAAACCTAATTCCTGCCAAAGACGATACTTTTGTACCCTTTGGCTTTTACCGAGACTTGAAGAAGGTACTTCAGTCCGGTATGTTTTATCCGATTTTTATCAGTGGTTTGTCCGGTAACGGTAAGACTACAATGGTAGAACAGGTATGTGCGAACCTCAACCGAGAGGCTATTCGTGTAAACATTAGTATTGAGACCGATGAGGACGATTTGATCGGTGGCAATACCCTAGTTGACGGTAACGTCGTGTATCGAGAAGGACCGGTCCTCACCGCCATGAAACGTGGCGCGGTTCTCATTCTTGATGAAGTAGACCGCGGGTCCAACAAGTTGATGTGTCTCCAGGCCATCCTTGAAGGCAAAGCGTACTTCAACAAGAAAACAGGCGAAACCGTTACTCCTGCTCCCGGCTTTACAGTGGTTGCCACTGCTAATACAAAGGGCCGAGGATCAGATGATGGCAAGTTCATTAGCGCTCAGCTACTGGACGAGGCATTCCTGGAGCGATTCGCCGTTACGGTGGAGCAGGAGTATCCTACAGCAGCCACTGAGAAGAAGATCATTCTTAACAAGATGGCTAAGGCAAACTGCACAGACGAAGAGTTTGCCACTAACCTTGTCACATGGTCCGAAGTCATCCGTAAGACATTTTACGAAGGCGCCATTGACGAGTTGGTTAGCACCCGCCGACTAGAACACATTGTGAATGCTTTTGCAATGTTCGGTGATAAGCTCAAGGCTATTGAGCTCTGTGTTAACCGTTTTGATACCGACACTAAACAAGCATTCATTGACTTGTATAGTAAGGTAGACGCTGGAGTTGACCTCACCAACAACAGCGTCAACGACGAGTTCAGTGAAGATGAGGAAGAAGGATTTGATGACTCCTCTTTCTAATTACATACTTTACCTGGACGGCGAGCTCGGCGCAAAGGATTGCGCCGAGTTCGTTTCTTTCTGTGAGGCAGAGGAACAACAGAAACGTAAAATTGAATTTAAAAAGGCTGAGTGGTATGAAGTAACGGAGGGAGCTTTAACAACACTCGCGAAAAAAGAATTTGTTAGGGCATTTGGAGACTATTGTGCCCTAGTACCAGATAATGTTATTGAAGTATTAAAGCCCCAAGACTGTGAAATAGAATCATGTGTCATAAAAAAGGTGGGTGATGAAGGACAAGAATTGTTTTATGATAACTTTGGAGCCTCACGAAGAAGGCTCGTTATCATGATACATCTAAACACTGTAGAAGATGGAGGCGTACAGTTTCCACAAGCAGGCGTTCAAGCATGTCAAGTACAAGGTAAAATTACAGTAGCGCCTTGTACATGGCAGTATGCTTACAGAGTAAACGCAAGCAAACAGACTCAATATGTTCTTTATTGTTATATTAGGATTAAAAATGAAAAAGCAATATAAATTTAACGAAGAAGCACTCATTAAGGAATTAAAAGAGTATGTAGACTCTACATACGAACAGCACTATAGTAAGAGTAAGTTCCAATCCTCAGAGTTTATTATGGACTGTGGACACGGAATGGGATTCTTTCTTGGAAATGTTCTAAAGTATGCACAAAGGTATGGTAAAAAAGACGGTTACAATAGAAAAGACCTCTTTAAAATTTTACATTATGCACTTTTAGCACTAAATGAACATGACGAAAATTATAAATAGTGGAACACTTTACCCATTTAGGAGATAAAAAATAATGGCACACGAAGTTATCATTAAATACGTTCGGCCTTCGGTTGATGTTGAAGTTCCTACTGCTGATCAAACTCAGGCACAGGAAGAGTGGGACACCTCTCGAAGACTTGCTCTTATTGACAATAATATTTCAGTAACTTATAGCATTAGCGAAGATGGTCTAACCATGGAAGCAATTTTTAATGCTCTATCTGAAGCAGATTGGAATAACTATATGACTGCGATGCAGGCAGATGGCGGATTTAATATTATTGAAGACTTAAAGACACGTTGCACAGAAGCTGGCATTACTATGTCATATATTGTTAACGGCTCTGAAGTTGTTTCAGTTTAATTAAAAAAACACTTGACTTTTGAAATGAAGTCTGTATAATATACAGACTTAATACTTGGAGTATATTATGAAAATTAGCAAAAACACCCTCGAAGTTCTGAAGAACTTCGCTACTATCAATTCCAATATCCTTGTACGGCAAGGAAATGTTCTTTCCACTATTAGTACTGGTAAGAACATCTTTGCCCGCGCAACGGTAGAAGATAGTTTTGATAAAGAATTTGCAATCTATGATCTAAATAGTTTGCTAGCACTTCTAACTCTAATGGAAGATACTGAAGTACAATTTGGAGACGAGTCTCTAACTGTTACTAAAGGCTCTAGTGAGTTTGAATATTTTTATGCTGATCCTGGCATTATTGTTTCCGCTCCTGACAAGACTATTGAGGTAGATAATTTTTATACCTTTGATTTGTCTTCTGAGGACTTGAATACAATTATGAAGGCAGCGGCTATTACAGGAGCACCTATGTTCAGTGTAGTAGCTAAAGACGGTAAGGTAGTACTTACTGTAGGAGATCCGAGTACACCTAAGAGTAACAGCTTTAAGCAAGTTATTGGTGATACGGATCTAACGTTTGATTGTCGTTTGTCAATTGAAAATCTAAAGGTAGTACCTGGCAGTTATTCTGTTACACTATCTACTAAGAAGTTTATGTTCTTCCAGAACAAGAAAAACGATCTTAAGTATTGGTTGGCACTCGAACGTTCATCAGAAATTGGAGGTTAATATGGATGATGGAAAATTAAGCTTTAATCTAAGACAAGTTGGTAACGGTTTGGTTTTAGAAGTATGCAAAAATGGTGACTGTGTTGAGTTTATTTTTAACAGGCACGGTAAAGCCCTTTCTGTAATGAGACAAATCTTTAATGGAGATTTAGATCCTTTTGCAGACGCAGAGTAATATAATTGTAAGCAGTCCCCTCATTGGTGTACCTTTGGGGGGTTGTTGGATAAATGAAGAGCGCAAACAATTTTGGATTAATATTCCAAAAAACGCATCTCAATTTGCAATTAGAACATTAAGAAAAAAAGAAGATTGGTGGGCTACAAACGAACATGGATGGATGGATAAATCCATGTCAGAAATAGTTACGCATTTCTCTCAAGAAAAAGGATTTACTGGTATAGTTATACTCAGGGAACCTTGGGAGAGATGGAAGTCTGCTACAGTACACAATTGGACAAGACAGTCAAGTGATATTATGTCATTACAAAATTTTGTATTGTATTATAAAAATCAAGCAACACTCTTTGAACAAGATGAGCATACAAATAAACAAGTATCCTTTTTAGCTGGTCTAGATAAGAGCAATGCTATCTTTTTTAACCTAGATAGTCCTGACTTTGGAAAAAAGTGGACTAAATATTTAGGATTGCGTCCTCACAAACCAACTAATGCCGTTAGCGTTCAAGCACAGCATGCAAAAGATTGGTTGGAGTATAGAAAAACTGACGTATGGGACAAATTAAGAATTTTTTATAGAGAAGATGTAAGTTTATATAATGAGGTGACTTATGAATAAAATTGAAGGTACAAATATTCCTTTTTTAGAATTTCCAACTCGTATTAGAGAAGGAGAAGAAATGGTATGGCGAAATAACACTACTGAAGAACTCTTCGGAGGAAAACGTGTTGTTCTTTTTGCTTTGCCAGGTGCGTTTACGCCGACATGTTCAACATATCAGCTACCAGGATATGATGATCTTTACAGTGATTTTATTAGCACTGGCATTGATGAAGTCTACTGCTTGTCAGTAAACGATACCTTTGTAATGAATGCTTGGGCGAAGGACCTTGGAATTAAAAATGTAAAAATGATTCCAGATGGCTCAGCACAATTTACGCATGCCATGGGTATGCTTGTAGCTAAAGATAACTTAGGCTTTGGCATTCGCTCATGGAGATACGCTGCCGTTATCGATAACATGCAAGTAGAAAAAGTATTTGAGGAAGAAGGAAAGGCTTCTAATGTTGAAGGCGATCCTTATGAGGTGTCTAAACCTGAAGTAGTACTAGAGTACTGCAAAGGAGGACGTCATATTAATCTCAATCTATCAGACTCTACTGATGTTAAAGAAAAGTTTGGTGGCTAAAACAATACATGCTTTTGGAGATAGTTTTACTACTGGTTTAAACAAACCTCCAAGAGCAGAAAGATGTTATGTAAAATCCTACATAGATTGGATTGCCGATTACAATAAATGTCGACTTGTAAACCATGCAAAAGACGGTAACTGCAATCCTTCAATAGCATATGACGTCATGTCTCGTCGGTACCTCACTACCGATAAGGTAGTTATATGCTGGTCAGGACTGTTGCGCCCTTGGACTTGGGACAATGGTTTTGTTTCGCCTCCCGGGAATGCCAAAAGTGATCCCGAGGAGGCTCTTTTTATGTCTGAAATTTGTATGAGAGCTTGTGAAGACTACTTGACAAAACAAGGAGTAGACTATATAATGACTGCAGCTTTTGTTACACCGTATTATGTCAGACGTGAAAACTGGAACTGGATTGAGAACCGATCAAAAGGTAACACACTGTTAGATATTTGCAATGGTTCTTGGCTAGTTGGTGATTATAAAGATCCCGATTTCAATCATGTTGATACGGAACAAAATGAAAATTTGGAATTTTGTTTGCATCCAAATGAACGTGGACACAAACTAATTGCGGATACTTTAAACAAATATATTATGGAGTAAATTATGGATACTAAGAGTGAACAATTTTTGTGGGTAGAAAAATATCGTCCACGAAAAATTGATGAGTGTGTCCTTCCAGACAGCATTAAAGATATGTTTACACAATTCTTGAACAAGGGAGAAGTACCTAATCTTCTTCTTTGTGGTTCTGCTGGTACAGGTAAAACTACAGTTGCCCGTGCTTTATGTGAGCAGTTGGGTTGTGACTACATCATTATTAACGGTTCTGATGAAGGGCGACAAATTGATACGCTACGAACTAAAATTAAAGAGTTTGCTAGTGCTATTAGTTTTGAAGGTAAAACTAAGGTTGTAATTATTGACGAGGCAGACTATCTAAATAAGGATAGTGTACAGCCTGCTTTGAGAGCATTTATTGAAACGTTCTCACAAAACTGTCGATTTATTTTTACATGTAACTATAAAAATCGAATCATTAGTCCCCTACATTCTAGGACTACAGTAATTGAATTTTCGTCTCATAAAAGTGACAAACAAACACTTGCTGCAGCATTTATGAGACGTATGCAAAACATTCTACAATCGGAAGGTGTGCAATATAAGGACAAAGTTCTAGCAGAACTTTTGATGAAATACTTTCCTGATTATCGTAGAGTTATAAACGAACTACAGCGTTATTCTTCTGCCGGTGTTATTGACGAAGGTATTCTCAGTAACTTTGCAGAGATTAATTCTAAAGAACTGATTGCCTCTTTGAAGGACAAAGAGTGGAAGAAGATGCGACAGTGGGTTGCTAATAATGTTGACACAGATCCGCAAGGCATCTTTAGATACATTTATGACACTCTTTTGCCTGAGGTTAGATCTGTTCCGCAGTTGGTGTTACTAATTGCTGACTATCAGTATAAGGCAGCGTTCGTGGCAGACCAAGAAATTAATCTTACAGCCTGCCTAACCGAAATTATGGCGAACGTGGAGTTTAAGTAATTGTTACGGGAGTTGATATGATAACTAACATCAAGCAGACAATGCAACCTTTACCACGTTGCTAAGTCTACCTTGTTTCATTAGATTATCGAATTTTTTGAATAGTTTTTTCATCTTGCCTCCTATATTTTTTATATATACTATATATACTTTTTAAATATTTGAGGTTATTATGAGCGAGAAGAATGATCAACTTTTAGTAAAAATTAACAAAGACGATAAGAAGGAGTTTATCAAAGTTTGTAAAGAACTTGACACTTCTGCAAGTCGTGAAGTTAGACATTTTATTAAAAAGTTTATTAAAGAACATAGTTAATGTGGTCGTTTGAAAAATTAAATGCGGTTCATCTTGAGTTGAGCAGTCGTTGTAATGCTGCTTGCCCAGGGTGTCCTCGTTATTTGAGAAACTCCCCCATTGTTGATCCAGATTTGCAACAAACAGATATTAGTATCGAGACATTTAAAGAATGGTTCTCTCCTACTACACTGTCTAAAATTAAAAATTGGATCATATGCGGAACACACGGTGATCCTATCACATGCAAAGATTTGGTAGAAATTTTACAGTACATCTGTAAACATAGCCCAGGACAGATACAGATTAATACAAACGGCGGCCTTCGAGGTGAGAAGTTTTTTACTGACTTAGGTAACATTTTAGCAGCAGCTACTGCTAAAGATGGCGTACAAAGAGAGGTTGTATTCTCTCTTGACGGATTAGAGGACACTAATCATCTATACAGACGTCAAGTGAAATGGGAAAAAGCATTTGCTAATTTAAAAGCATTTGCTTCAACAGGAGCTAATACAGCATGGGACTTTCTTCGTTTTGCACATAACACGCATCAAATAGAAGAAGCACGTTCCATTGCAACAAGTCTTGGTGTAGACTTTAGACTTAAAAATCCTTTTGGTGTAGACGGTATAGGTATGCCAGTGTACGACAAAAACTTTAAGTTGGACTATGTTATTAATCATTGGGAAGAAGGATACAAAGATCCTTATGAGCCGTACCCGTTAGGATACGAAGCACCATTACCAATATTAGAAGAAAGAAAAGGGTGCATTGATTGTAACTCGTTTAGAATGCACCAACCGCCACAACACGAAACACAAATGTGCGAGGTGTATATAGATCATTTAGGGCGTGTACAACCTTGTTGCTTTGTGGGTAACAAAATGTATGGTCCTGCTTATATAGAAGAAGCCACAGAGGTAAGATACGTTCAGCAAGCGATTGGAACTAGAAACAATTTGTATCACTATAGTTTACAAGAAGTGCTTGACAATGGAGCACTAGACATGTATAGTAACAGTTGGGAAAATAAAACAATCAACCAGTGCTGGATACAGTGTGGTAAAGAACAAGGTAATGATAGATTAATTGATAGTTTGTTTGTGAGAGAAATACAATGAGTAAGTATACAGTGAAAATTGAACAAGATCCAGATACTGGGGATTTAATTCTACCTATTCCTGATGAACTATTAGTGCAAGTGGGTTGGGGCGAAGGTGATGAGTTAATTTGGGAAGAAACCTTAATATGTGAAGATTGGGATGAATACCATGGATATACTTTACGGAAGAAGTGTGACAATGAGTGAGCAAAACTATTTCCCTGATAATTGGGTAGTTATCAAAATCAAAGGTGATGATCCGCACTATCGTGTGCTTGCTGGCTGGTCAGGTGGATATCTTGACGGCGATAGTTGGCGCATGAATAGCGGCATCACAAGAGTAGAGAAGGGTAGCACCACTTGGAAGTTCTATGGTTCAACTGGCAGTTGCTATGAATGCGGTATGCATAACTATACTCTTCGTATGAACAATGCTCATATCTGGGCACAACTGCAAGAACGTCATGGTGACAAAGTTGAGTTGATGCCTGAAGATACTGATTGGATGGAGATCGAGTGGTGAACCAAGACATACTAGCACAAGCAAGGCGTTTTTATCATCATGTGGTCAATGGTGGTAAGTTGAAACCTGAAGATGTTTCTTACATGGTATCTGCTCTTGAGGAAGCCTACGAAGACCACGCACTGACATTTGAAGAATGGTTAGATGAAATAGAATGCTACTCGACACGTCGAGAACGCCTTAGCGAAGAACTGCCTGTATCAGATGTATTGATAAAATGGCTACGAGCCGCCTATGAAGTTGGATACGAACAAGGAAAGAAAGATGACATTACCAACTGAAAGAACAAATGCAGTATTACGAACTGAACGGTTTCTGATTGATCTATTGAACCCTAAAAAGACGCCCAGGGTTCCACGAGCAGTGAGACAAGAAGCAGGTAGACTGTTAAAGCACTATCCTTCAAAATATGATATGGAATATATGGAAGAGAGATTTAGTTATGAATATAAAACATGAACCTATTTTTAAAACTGATGCTATGGCAGAACACTATTCTAAAAAAGACGGTGTAGCTGTTAAGTATGTTTGCACAAGTGCACTAGGTGGTGAAGCGCAGGCGATGGATATTTTTTATCGCGATACTCCTCATCCTCAGTTTGGTAATCGCTACTTTGGTATGTTCATTGACCATCTGGATCGTGTGACGATTACCAATGCAGATCGTATCGAGGGTGCAGAGTTTGCCATGATCGAGGATGGCGAAGGTAACCTACATTACAGTGCTCATCGACATGACTACAAAACTGTGGACGGCAAAATGATTGACGGTGGCAGGGCATATATTCGTTCAAGTGGTGAAGTTGTGTTGTACAAAGTTCGTGACGGTGAGATTGTAAAAATGGAAGAGAGGTTTGATTATGAGTGATGCAATTTTAGAAGGCTTTGGCTCTGCAGTAGAAGAGATTAAAGAAGAAGAGTTTAATGAAAAGCTCTCTAAAATTTCTCCTTTTGACTTTGTTAACAGCATTAACTTTACAAAACAGAATTTAATTATTGATGAGAGGACTGAGAACGAATACAATCCTTTTATCGTTAATCGTGGGTTAGGTTTTAATCCTGATACAGTAATTGCATCGAATGAAATGAACTCACGTCCACACCTAGATAAAAAAATGCAATATGATTTTTTACAGGCAGTGGTAAGAAAAGGCAAACGCTATGGTAAATGGCTAAAGAGTGAAGAAGAAAATTTAGAACTAATACAGAAGCAGTTTGGGTATAGTTTTAATAAAGCTAAAGAGGCTCTCCGTATTTTGACAGAAGAACAGTTGCAGGAGATCCGTGAGTATCAAGAAACATCTAAAGGTGGAAAGTTATAAATATCCTTGTCCATTGTTATGGAATATATTAATAAGGTAAATTGAATGATTGACAAAGATAATTTCTTTGGTATTAGCTTTCCTGGTTACGAGCCTCTAGAGGTACTGCTTAATACACCCGACGACTTTTTAAAGGTAAAGGAAACTTTATCTCGCATCGGTGTAGCTTCTAGAAAAGACAATGTTTTATATCAATCTTGTCATATTTTGCACAAGAAAGGTAGATACTTTATTACGCATTTTAAAGAACTTTTTGCACTTGATGGCAAACAGACTGACATGACTGATAACGACTTGCAACGAAGGAATACTATTGCAAGATTGCTTCAAGAATGGGGACTTATTAAAATACTTAAAGAAGAAGAATTAGAGTACGCTCCTTTAAGTCAAATTAAAATTATAGCGTTTAAAGATAAACATGATTGGAACCTCGTTCCCAAATATAATATTGGAAAGAAATACTAAAAATAAATGCTGATTAATATTCACCCCTTGATTTGTTTTCAAGACAGTGTCCTGTCTGCAAAAGAATGCGAACATATAATTAAATTAGCTGAGCCTCACATGACTCGTGCAACTGTCATGACAGATGAGAATGGTGGTTTACACCCATCGAGAACAGGTAACTTTCATTTTATTAAGAAAGGTGAGGACACTATTGTAGACACTGTATACCGCAGAGTTTCAACACTTTGTGGCATGCCTTTAGAATGGGGTGAGGCTATGCAGGTAATTAGTTACGACCAAACACAAGAGTATGCACCTCATTTTGATACTTTTGAACTTAAAAACATGCCTGAACAAGAGGCGAGAGGCGGTCAACGAATATTAACAGCACTATGCTATTTGAACACACCAATGTCAGGAGGAGGAACAACCTTTCCTGAATTGAAAAGAACTATTGATGCTAAACAAGGGCGCATGGTAGTATTCCAAAACACTTTTAATGGAGGAACTGTCAGACATCCTTGGTCTAAACACGGAGGAGATCCTGTTGGGATGGGCATTAAATGGGCGTGTAATATTTGGTTTAGAGAATCTACATTTAAATAGAAAAAACTGAGCTAACTATTATACATATTAATGAGGTGCCGAAAGGGCCTCAAAATCTAACCTTGCTAAATTTATAGGAGGAAAGCAAAATGGTAAGACGATATACTACAGCCACAATGGCTGATTTTCTAAACGATGTAGCACCTTTCACGGTAGGCTTTGATAAGGTACTAGATAATATTGCTAATGTTTCTGACATTGCACACAATTATCCCCCTTACAACATCGTAAAAAATGATGACGAATCATTCGTTATCGAACTTGCAGCAGCAGGTTTCCGTAAGGACGAGTTTAATATTCAGCACGTCCCACATAACGGAAACAAGCTAATTGTACAGGGTGTTCAGGATCGCGGAGAAGATAAGCGTGATTTTGTACACAAAGGAATCGGCGCAAGAAACTTTACTAGATCATTTGCACTATCAGATGATGTAGTGGTTGACGGTGCTAAATTTGAAGACGGTATGCTTCTAATCTCACTCAAAAGAGTTATTCCAGAAGAGAAGAAAGCAAAAGAAATCAAAGTTAAATAATTAGGAGTAAAACATGGCCGACGTGCGTATTTTAAAATTGGTATCAGGTGAAGATATTATTGGTGACATCAAAGAGATTGATGTTGAAGGCAAAGAGTTTATCCTAGTTAATAAACCTATGTTGGTGGTTATGATGCCAAAGCAGGAAAACCCTAACGAGTATGCCGTCGGCCTTGTTCCTTATGCACCTTTTGCGGAAGGGAACCAAGTACCTATTATGCCGCAACACATTGTTTCAATTTACAGCCCAGAAGCAGGTCTAAGAAACGAATACAGTACTAGATTTGGTTCTGGATTAGTTGTACCTGATAATAAAATAGACACTAAAAAATTACTCAAAGGATAATAATGTACGAGTATCGTTGTAACATTGTTAGAGTAGTAGATGGAGATACAGTAGATGTGGATATCGACTTGGGCTTCGGTATATGGGTCCGCAATGAGCGCGTTCGTCTCTATGGTATCGACACACCGGAAAGTAGAACCCGTAATAAAGTCGAAAAGAAATACGGATTGTACGCAAAGGAATTCCTCAAATCTATTCTTGGAAACCAATCCGTGCTACGAACTAAAAAAGACGAAGAAGGGAAATACGGTAGAATACTCGGAGAGTTTATCGTGTACGACTCGAAAGAGGATAGACAAGTTAGTGTAAAGGATATTATGATCCGAGAACATATTGGTGTACCTTACTTTGGGCAATCCAAAGAAGAAATTGCAGAAGCACATTTAAGAAATTACGAACTATTAGGCGACATTTAACAAAATAGTTCTTGACATTCACTCCACAAGAGTGTATAATATGGTTCTAACTTGAGGTGGAGTCTACATGAACTTTTATACTTACGCTAAGCACTACGGCAACAAAATACATGTTCGTGGTGTTAAAAATGGTAAGCGTTTTATAGCAAGACACGACTTTAGTCCTACTTTGTATGTAAAGTCGGACAAACCCTCCCCTTTTAAAAGCATGTTTGGAGAAAAGATTTCTCCTATACTATTTGATACTAACAAAGAAGCATCCGAGTTTGTAGATCGCTATAAAGAAGTTTCTAACTTTCCTATTTTTGGACAAACCCAATGGGGGTATCAATATCTAACTGAAAGGTATCCAGGTACTGTTGAATGGAATGCTGAAAACATTGCCATTTATTCTATAGATATCGAAACAAGTTCTGAGAATGGCTTCCCCCAAGTAGACAATCCTATTGAAGAAGTTCTACTGATTACCTTACAAAACAATTTTACAAAAGACATTACTACGTTTGGTGTAGGTTCATTTACACCTAGTGTACATACAAAACATCTAAATGTAGAATATATTCAGTGTGATACTGAACGTGCTTTGTTATTTAAGTTTATGGACTGGTGGAAAGAAAACTGTCCTGATGTTATAACAGGTTGGAACTCCTCTCTGTTTGACATTCCTTATCTTGTTGCTCGTACTGATAGACTTTTGGGAGACGATCATAAAAAGATGTACTCTCCTTTTGGTTTGGTTTCTCGTCGTGTAATTAACATGCAAGGCAGAGAACAAACCACATACGACATTCAAGGTGTTGCACAGTTAGACTATTTGGACTTGTATAAGAAGTTTACATACACTGCACAAGAGTCCTACAAACTAGATTATATTGCTGAGGTAGAACTAGGACACAAAAAACTAGACAATCCCTTTGACACTTTTAAAGAGTTTTACGACAACGACTGGAACTTGTTTGTTGAGTATAACATTATTGACACCGTCCTTGTTGATGAACTAGAGGACAAGATGAAGTTGATTGAACTTTGTCTAACTATGGCATACGATGCTAAGTGTAATTATCAAGATGTTTTTTCTTCTGTTAGGACTTGGGATTGTTTGTTGTACAATCATTTGATTGATCAAAATGTTGTAATACACCAGCGCCCGGAACGTCCAGCAAGAACTATTGCTGGTGCTTTTGTACAAGAGCCTATTGCAGGACAATACGAGTGGGTTGCATCTTTTGACGCTACCTCACTTTATCCTTCTATTATTATGCAGTACAATATGTCTCCTGAAACTCTTGTGCCAGGTAATACTTATGATGTGACTGTTGATAGTTTGTTAGATAGAAAAAACGATCTATCTGATTTGAAGAAAGATGACTATGCAATGACTGCGAATGGTTATTGTTTTACACGAACACGAATGGGTTATTTTCCTGAAATTGTTAGTAAGTTTTTTGATGACAGGCAAAAGTATAAGCGTCTAATGATTGACGCTCAGAACAAATATGAGGAAACTGGAGACAAGAAGTATCAGAAGGATATATCTAAATTTAATAACTTCCAGATGGCTCGTAAGATTCAACTAAACAGTTTATATGGTGCAATGGCTAACGAATACTTTCGTTATTATGACGATCGAATTGCAGAAGGCATTACCCTGACTGGACAATATATTATTAGGCAAACTGCTGCTGCACTTGATACGTTTATAAACAAGGTGTGTGATACTGAAAATAAAATGTACAGTTTTTATTCTGACACAGACTCATGTTACATTACTCTAAAGCCTCTTGTAGATAAGTTTTTTGCAGACAAGCCTAAAGAAAAAATTATTGACATTTTAGATAAGATTGGTAGTGAGCAGATAGAGCCTTGTATTGATAAGGCAATGCGTAATCTAGCTGACTACACAAATGCTTTTGAACATAAATTGTTCTTTAAGCGTGAGGCGATCGCCGATAATTGTATCTGGGTTGCTAAAAAACGATACGCTATGAATGTTTACGACAACGAAGGTGTTCGTTATAAGGAACCTAAACTAAAGGTTATGGGTTTAGAAATTGTTCGTTCCTCTACTCCTGGTTGTGTTCGAGACAGTCTAAAAGAAGCAGTTCGTATCTGTCTTACACAAGATGAAAATGCTTTGCACAAGTTTGTAGATGCCACAAAGGCGGAGTTTAACAACAAGAGCCCTGAAGAGATTGCCTTCCCTCGTGGTTGTAATAACTTAGCAAAGTATAGAAGTGCTTCTCACATTTATGAAAAAGGAACACCTATTCATGTTCGAGGTAGTTTACTGTACAATTATTATTTAAAAGAGAACAAAGTTGAACATAAGTATGAGGACATTAAAGAGGGCGATAAGATTAAATTTTTGTATCTCAAGGAGCCCAATGTAGTTAAGGAGAACTGTATGGCATTTATTGGAACTTTGCCGAAAGAGTTTGGCGTACACAAATATATAGATTATGACACAATGTTCCAAAAGGCATTTTTAGAACCTATGGATACTATTGTTAAAACTATGGGTTGGAATACAGAACCTCAAGCAACATTAGAAGATCTGTTCTCATGAGTTGGTGGGATAGATTAGTAGCACGCATTATTGCGTGGTTTGAGCGTCCGGTGGAAGAAAATCCTCTCGATAAGGCGATAGTAGAAAAACTTCCACAAGAAGGTGAAGTAAATAAAGTTTATCAAGCACGTTGGGTTTGGTACCATACAATACTTGCAATAGAATTGTTTTTTACTAATCTTCTTTTGTTGTTAATATTGTTTGTAGTAGCATTAAAATTATGAATTTATTTCTTTTTCAAAACAAATACACTTACTTTGAAAGTCCTTGGCCGCACATTGTAATTGATAACTGTTTGCCTGATGACATTGCCAAAGAACTCTCAGATACATTTCTTGAAAAAACAGAGCTCTGGGATGAACTAAAGAATCAGAATATGAACAGCCTGTACAAGATGAATGTTTTGTTGTCAGGTATATTTAATAAGGATTTGGTAAACGTTTATACTGATGAATGGAATTTAAACGTACATGTTGCATCAACAGAAACAGAATTAATTAGAGATTGGCACATAGATGGGCTTGACAAACGATACCAAATTATATTATACTTAGGGGATATGAAGTGCGGTCAATATGAGATGAAAAATAAAGATGGATGGACTAAAACTATTCCATATAAACATAATCGTCTTTTGGCTTGGTATAACAATACCACCGATAACCCAACTTATCATAGATTTTGGACAGGCGATAAAGACAGGCATACAGTTAACATGCCAATATACAGGAAAAAATAAATGAGATTATTAATTGTAGGATATGGATTTGTAGGTAAGGCAACAGAGTATCTTTTTAAAGACTCTAATGTTGAACTAGATATTCATGATCCAGCACAGGGGTATAATAATAAACACCAAGTGTATGATTATATATTTTTGTGCGTACCGACTGATTTAGATAGTGGAACTAAAAAATTAAATATTGAAACTCTTAAAACAGTATATGAGGAATGGAAAGATAAAGGGCGTACTGTCGTTAGAAGTACTATTGGTCCTGATCAAGTAGAACAATTTCCAGAAGCAATTATTATGCCGGAGTTTTTAAGAGAGAAACATTGGAAGGAAGATGTAGACGATACAAACTTGCCTATTATTCTTGGCGGTGAACATGTTTGGTGTGAGCCACTATACACGAAAACTTGCACGCTAGGAAAAGGATATACAATCTTTGTGAGTGCCAAACAGGCTTCCATGTTTAAAATGGCTCGTAATACTGCTTTAGCTATGAGAGTAGCATTAGCAAACGAGTTTAAAGAAATTTGTGACAGATTAGATGTTAGTTATGATGTGTTGCAAGGAATGCTTAGTCGCGACAAAGTAATTGGAGGTACACATTGGCAGGTACCTGGTCCAGACGGCAAAGTAGGTTTCGGAGGAAAATGTTTGCCAAAAGACTTGACACACATGAGTACTCTATGTTATAATGATTACAATATAATGGAAGATGCTGTTAAGGTTAATATGATTCGTAAAGTAAAAGAAATTGGAACCATGTTAGACTCGGCACATGCACATTTCCAGTAAGGAGAAATATTATGAGTTTGATTGATAAACTAAAAAAGAATTCTACAATTAAAGAATCGGAAATCCTGACACAGTCTAAGTTTTTTACTTCTAAAGACTTGATTCAGACACCTGTTCCTGCACTTAACGTTGCGTTGAGTGGTAGACTTGATGGGGGACTTACACCTGGACTAACTGTTTTTGCAGGTCCTAGTAAGCACTTTAAAACTGCTTTTGCTATGATGTTGGCAAAGGCATATCTAGACAAATATGATGATGGTGTTGTTTTGTTTTATGACTCGGAGTTTGGTGCTCCTCAGAGCTATTTTAATAGTTTTGGTATTGATACTGATAGAGTTGTACATACACCTATTACTGACATTGAACAGTTAAAACATGATAGTATGTCTCAGCTAAATGGTATTGAGAGAGGCGATCATGTGATGATTATTGTTGACTCTGTTGGTAACTTAGCAAGTAAGAAAGAGGTAGAGGACGCTCTAGAAGGTAAGAGTGTAGCAGACATGACAAGGGCTAAAGGATTGAAGTCGTTGTTTAGAATGATTACGCCTCACTTAACTATTAAAGACATTCCTGCAGTTGTTGTTAACCATACATATAAAGAGATTGGTTTGTTTCCGAAAGATGTTGTGTCTGGTGGTACAGGTATTTACTACAGTGCCGACAACATTTACATTATTGGTAGGCAACAAGAAAAAACAGGTAAGGACCTAACAGGTTATAATTTTATTATTAATGTTGAAAAGTCTCGCTATGTAAGAGAGAAGTCTAAAATCCCTGTTGAAGTTTCCTTTGAGGGTGGCATTAGTAAGTGGTCTGGTTTGTTAGACATTGCAATAGAATCCGGACATGTAATTAAACCTTCTAATGGTTGGTATCAGAGAGTAGATATGTCTACAGGTGAAGCAGTTGATCCTAAAGTTAGAGCCAGCGACACTTACACCAAAGATTTTTGGTTGCCTATTTTGAAAGATGAAACATTCAGTAAATGGATTGAAAATAGGTATTTAATTTCTAGTGAGGCAGGTATTTTTAGAGATGAAGTTTCTGAAGAAGACATCGAAAAAGCATACGAAGAAGCCTGAGGGCACCTGTGATAGATGCCAAATAACTATTTGGCAAGGCGATAAAGCAATTTGTTTCCACACAGATACAGAAGAACTGTATTTGTGTGAAAACTGTATCAGTGAAATTTATGGAGAATACACTAAGGATTTATTGTAATGATTGAAAGAATTATTTTAGCAGAACTTTGTAAGGACGAGGAGTATACAAGAAAAGTTATTCCTTTTCTTAAGGCGGAGTACTTCTTTAATCCTGGTGAAAAAATCCTTTTTGAAAAAATTGAACAGCACGTTGTTAAATACAATTCTACTCCCGATACAAATGCTTTAGTTATTGCTGTACAGGAAGACAGGAAAGTAAGCGAGGCAGAACTAGCTGAGATAGAAGGTGTACTTAAAAATTTAAATACAGAAGACACAAACAGAGAATGGTTACTTAATGAGACAGAAAAGTTTTGTAAAGATAAAGCTCTTTATCTTGCTGTTATGGAAAGCATTAGTATTATTGATGGCAAGGACAAAAACAAACCTACATCTGCGCTTCCTTCTATCTTATCCGATGCTCTTGCGGTTGGGTTCGACACTAACATAGGACACGACTATATTAATGATGCTGAATCTCGATTTGAGTTTTACCATCGACTAGAAGAAAAACTTCCTTTTGATCTAGAAATGTTTAATGAGATTACAGAAGGAGGTTTAGTAAACAAAACACTAAACGTAGCTCTTGCAGGCACTGGTGTTGGTAAGTCTTTGTTTATGTGCCACATGGCAGGTAATTGTATCTCACAGGGTAAAAATGTCTTATACATAACATTAGAGATGTCTGAAGAAAGAATTGCTGAACGTATTGATGCTAATCTTATGAACATTCCAATACAGCAGTTGAAGGAACTTCCTAAGACAATGTTTGATGATAGGATTAAAAAACTAAACGAAAAAATTAACGGCAGACTTATTATTAAGGAATATCCGACAGCGTCTGCTAATGCTGGACACTTTAAGGCTCTATTAAATGAACTTAGACTCAAGAGAAATTTTAGTCCGGATATTATTTTTGTGGACTATCTTAACATTTGCAGCTCTAGTAGATATAGGGCAGGTACGTCAGCGAATAGTTACACAATTATTAAGGCAATCGCAGAAGAACTTAGAGGCCTCGCTGTAGAGTTTGATGTACCTCTTGTTACAGCTACACAAACAACAAGAGGCGGTTACAACAGCAGCGATGTAGAACTTACAGATACTTCGGAGTCGTTTGGTTTGCCTGCTACAGCAGACTTGATGTTTGCTCTTATAAGTACTGAGGACATAGAAAAACTTGGACAAGTAATGGTTAAACAATTAAAGAACCGTTACAGTGATCCGACAAGAAACAAGCGCTTTATGGTGGGTGTTGATAGGGCTAGAATGAAACTATACGATATTGAAGACCCACAAGCGGGATTACAGGATACAGGTGAAGATGAAGATCAAGGACCTGTATTTGATAAAGGCAGATTTGGAGCTGGCAAGTACGATGAAATTAACTTTTAATGAAGTAGATTTTGATATCTACGATGATGAATTTTCACTTAGGCATGGTGCCTTTGTAGAAAAAGATGTTAAACCAGAAAATGAATTCTTTTGGTTTGATTTAGATCCAATCGCTCTAAAAGAAGAAATTGATTCGCTTCGTTTAGAATTAGACATACAGACTAACATGACATTAGATGATGGACTTATGAATCATCTACATGCAAACTTTGTTCAGTGGCATGATCAAGCAGACGGTGAACGTAAGAAAAAATTGTCTACAATGAATGATGCAATTCATAAACTAGAACTTGCAAGAGCAGGACAACCTGACAGGTGGGGGTACATTAATGGACAAACAACATATCGTCTCCCAGAACATGCTTATGAAAGATTTACAATTAAAAGAAAGTTTGGACATCTTTATATGGGTTATACTCATGTAGGAAAGCATTTTGCAGAAATTGTACAAAGTGGAGACATACATATACCAGCAAATCAAATTGTGCCACAGTATTGGGCTAGATCAGATTTCTTTGTTTGGTTAGGTGATGATGTGACAGATGAGCAAGAAAAAGCCTGGTGGGAAAAAGCTCGGGAAACATATAAAAAGATGAAAGATAAAATGCCTTATGCCTTACACAATCCTAAATTAGCTGTTGGTTACATTCCTTTTGGAAAAATGACAAGAACAGACTGGACTAAGGAAGATTTTATCAATCACATGAAACCTTATAGTTATAAATAATTAGACTTCAATAGGAGGGCTAATTATGTCAGAAGAAGAAAAGAAATCTTCGTCTAATTTCCATCCTGCTGATAGCAATGGCGACGGCAAAGTCGACGCCGAAGAACATAAAATGTATATGGAGTTCAAGAGGAAGGAGCTTGAGGACCAAGATGCAATGCGAGACTCTCAGAGAAGCATGGCATGGTTCGCACTATTTGGCATGTTACTTTATCCTTTTGCTGTGGTAATTGCATCATTAGCAGGATTAGAACAGGCGCAAGAAACATTAGGCGACATGGCACCAACTTACTTTGTCGCAGTTGCTGGTATTGTAGCAGCATTTTTTGGTGCACAGGCATTTACTAAAAAGTAAATAGGTAATTATGGATATAATTAAAGATATAAGAAGAAGGCACGATGCCGGACGCTTACATGATGAGTACTCAACAGAGATGCCGGTACCTCATGTATATTTGAATGATTTTTTATCAAAAGACTTAGCGGCTGCTATGTACAAGGAAGCATGTACAGCCGATGATTCTTTGTGGACTACTTTTGATAGAAAAGGTAGCCATATGAAAGAGTGTAAAGTCCTAGAGCATCTACCAGTTGCTTCTCAATTTGTAAATGAGATGCACAGCAGTTTAGGGCTTGAATGGATCTCCACGTTAACAGGCATGGATGGTATTATGGGAGATCCATATCTTGTAGGGGCAGGCTACTCTAAAAGTTATAACGGAGATTCCTTACAAGTACATTCAGATTTTAACTGGCAAGATAAACTAAAACTTCACAGAGCCGCTTCACTAATTGTTTACCTTACACCCGATTGGGAACCAGAGTGGAATGGAGCTTTAGAGTTTTGGGACAACATGAAGGAAAAACCAGTCAAGGAATTTCCTTGTATACATAATAGCGTAATTATATGGGATTACAGTCCGAGAGGATTTCACGGATACCCCAAGCCAATTAGTTGTCCTGCTGATGTGCATAGGACGACGTTTAGGCTATTCTATTATTACAGCGACGCGCAGTATAAACAAAACGATCGTCCGCATAGAAGCTTGTATTGGTACGATAAAGAAGCTCAAGAGCCATATGATATAGCAAGTAGGAGATAAAATGGGCGCACTTGGTTATGTAAATAATGTTTATAGTGATACAAAACTACCTTATGATAATTACATTAAAGGATATATTCGTCCTATAAATGAAGGTATCTATAACGACAAAGCAATTTATCTTTATGATAGATTAGACCTTGCAGTAAGACAATATAAATTAGAAGATCTTCTTTCACCTAAAGTTGTCTCACATCTAAGAGGAGATAATGATACAAAACTATTGATCTTTTACCCAGACGATTATTTTAATCTTCATGATACAAAAACTTTTAATCAAGTTCTTCAAGAGAAAAGAATTCCTCTAAACAAAGTTCATATGATTATGAAAGACGATTTGTTTAGAAGATTTGCAAGATCAAAAATGGGAGATGAAATTACATATCATGTGTACTCCCCGCTTCAAACAAGAGTAAGAAATATTGATTTTAAACACACTACAAGTAAAAAGTTTAGTGTGTTTAGCAGAAACTATAATGAACATAGACTTGCATTACTTTTAGAACTTGTTATGCGAGAAGTGACTGACAATTTTAATCTTACCTTTCATAATTTCAATCCTTATGTTATGATTGAACACAATCATGTATTAAAACCTGAAGATAGAGTAAAGGTATTTACACAAGAAGAAATCATACAACATGCTAAAGATTTTGATTTGTATAATGATAAAACGAAAGAATGGATTGATAAAATTCCCCATACTATCGAGCATACTAGACGAGAATCTTTAAACAAGTGGACTAATGTTATTATGGACGCTCTTATAGATGCAGACTTTCATATTATTGTAGAGTCACATTACGATCCTTTTAATAACTTTATGGGCTATAAAGGTAAAGTTTCCGTAGAGGAATTTTCGCCAGCGTTCTTGACAGAGAAAACATATAAGTGTATTGCAGCCGGACGCCCATTTTTAGCATACACCACACCATACTTTATTAAAGAGATTCGAACACTTGGGTATAAAACATTTCATCCTTATATAAATGAAGATTACGACAGCATTGAGGATAATGATGAAAGAAGAAGAGCTATTGCTAAAGAAATTGAAAGGCTCGATAATCTTTCCGCTGACGAGTACAAAAAGGTTCGAGATAAATGTTTTGAAATTGCACAACACAATAGAAAAGTTTTGTATTCTGAAAACGTGGGTTTGTTAAATGAATACAAACAAGGTCCTTTTGGAGAGATGCTATTAGACTTTAACAAGTATTGGAAAACTGGAAAAGAAGAAGATTATATTACCGATACTATGATAAGTCATGTTCAGCAATGATTGTAATTACATTACCCAGGAGCGGTGGTACTAAGTTCTGTATGGACTTAGCAAAGGAGCACAATTTAGAGTATTTTGGGGAGTTGTGCTTTGATCATACTACAAGTTATGATCACAAATTTGTAAGTTTGGCTGAACATAAGAACAAACATCACGAAATACCAAATTGCCAACCTGTTAGAACACCTCATGCCTTTATGAAAGCTCTTTCTAATCATGAGCAGTATGTTATTCAATCAAACATTCATTCACCAATAACATTACTTCCTTTTGCAGACTATTTTCTGTTAAGAAGAGACTTTCACAATATGGTTAAGTCCTGGTTCAACTTTATTGTTGATACGGTAGAGCAGAGAGATGATGCAGACGCAGTGTTCTCATGGATGCTACCTAACATGATTGATCGCTTTGGTAAGTATACGAATATCATAATAGAGTACTGTTACATCAACTGGAAAACTATCACGTGGTATGAGGATTTATACAGTACTTCAACCAATTATGTTAAAGCAGAGCAGAATCACAGATACAGTAGAGTACTGGACTTGATACACGAAACGTCAGAGAAGTACGAGCTACACGAAAAATACCATAGATATACCCTAGGATAGCCTAAAATAGCGTGTGAGACAGAGGCGCTGCTAGCGTCTGACAGAGCCTGTAAGTCATTGATTTCTATAGATTAATTTAGGCTTGACAAATACTCTTTTTGGTGCTATAATGTGCCTTATAAGTTATTGATACCTATAGTAAAAAAAAGTTGAAAAAAGTTAAAAAAAGGCTTGACATTTACTGAAATAGGTGCTATAATGTACGCATAAAGAATGAGAAGTGAGGCTTATTGTTATGAAACTCGTTATTTGGACCCAATACAAAGAAAACTATGGCGCCCATGATTGGGACGGCAAGGGTGAGTGCCCTCAGTACTGGAAGTTCAAGGGTGGATCCACCTATGTTGTTCGTGACATCACGAATGCTCAAATGAACAAGATTGCTAAGGAGGGTATTCCTACTCTCACCGATCTTATCGAGTATCGTAACGAGGCTTCTGAGGAGTACATCATCTCCTGGGAGATCCTTGAGGACTCTGCTAAGGAGTGCGAGGATTGGGACTCTGTAACCGAGTTTGTTTGGAAGATGGATCGTTGGGTTTGCCAGCGCCTCACCAACAATGACGAGTATGGTTACATGCGTCGTGAAATTCTCGCTAAAAGTGAGTCATGGATTCCTCTTTCACAATCAGAACGCTCAGACTATAAGTGTGAGTACAAAACAGCTCAAGGCTGGGTAAGTCCTGAGCAATTCTCAGCTATGGTGGCATAATGCAAGTATTAAAAGAAGTTACCCAATGGGTAGGCGATATTCAACCTAATCATACTTACCTTGTGGACGGCGATAAGATTATTGCCTATAAGCCAAAGCACGGTATGGAAGTTCGTATCAGCCCTAGTAATAAATTGAAGCTTGTTCGCACTCGTAGGCAGTTTGAAAAGTTTAAGTATATTCCTCAAGATTGGCCAGGTGTCAATGTATGAGTATTGAAAAAAATCTGAAAAAATGCTTGACATTTAATTAGAAAGGTTATATAATAGCGGTTATGGATAAAAGATTATACAAATTCGCAGGTTACTCTGTCATGCCAAACGGGACTACAAAAGCTCGTTTTTCAAATGACGTAGTAACTAGTGTAAAGAGGTTAAGGGATAATTCAGGAATTGATTTTGTTGAGTTGCCCTTTTCAATGACAAAGAAAGACGCATCAAAGTTTGCTCTTGCTATCTACAAAGAGGCAAGTGCTGATACTAAAGATGCGTTTCTCCGAGTCATTAATCGTGGAGTTCCCAAGACTAGTAGACGTAAAACTAGTTGAGGGATTTTGTAATTAAATATGGAGACAAATATGTCAACTAAGACTGTAAAAGTAAATCAGGCAGCAAAGGTTCTTAACTTCCTTTCTTCTGGTGCTACCCTAACCGAAACTCAGGCTCGTAAGATGTTTGGGATTCAATCCGTTGGTGCTCGAATCAACGAGCTTCGTTCAGCAGGTTATCCTGTTTATACGAATGTTACCAAGACAGGTAAGACTGTCTATCGCCTCGGTACCCCTAGCCGAGCAATGGTAGCTGCTGCTTTTGAAGCAGCTGGTGCAGGCGTTTTTAAGTAAGCGCTCTACATGATGGGGTATAGCCAACAAGACCCTGTTCGCGATGAACAAAACGTTGGGTGCACTTCCCGGGCAAGAAGTAAAACTGCCCATTCGCCAGATTAGCTCAGCAGGTAGAGCAGCTCACTTGTAATGAGAAGGTCGCGAGTTCGATTCTTGCATCTGGCACCAATTTTAAACTACACTCAAAATGTGTAGAAAAAAAAGGCTCCGAAAATTTCGTATAAGTATTTATATGCTAAGGAATTTTGACAAAGTTGAGGTAGATGGATAGACTTACAGACTACATTAAAGTTTATGATAATGTACTTACAGAGACTGAATGTAAGGATTACATAGAACTTTTTAATTCCAGTCAAAGCCAGACGTATGATACGCCTGGCTATAAGTTTGATCAACTTAACTTAAACGAAGCAGGTGTCCATGGCGCTGCACAAGGTTTTATTAAAAAATGCTTACCTAGCATACAGTCATATATAATAAGCGTAAACAAAAAAGAGTTCATACCGTTTAATGGATTTGAACAAGTTCGCATAAAAAAGTATACTGTAGGCACTAACCAAAGATTTGACACCCACGTGGATGTTTTAGATCATGCTAGTGCTAGACGTAGTTTGGTGTTCATGTTATACTTAAATGATAACGATGGGTGTACTTATTTCCCTGGACTAGACTACACTGTTACACCTAAGGCAGGCAGGCTATTAGTGTTCCCACCACTGTGGTTGTACCCACATGGAGGACAAGAGCCTACTAACCATGACAAGTATATTATTATGAGTTGTGTACACTATGCCTGACCCTAGGAAATTAAGGCGCAAGAAAACTTACGCGCGTAAGTAAGCGCTTACTATTATAATAAGGAGAAACCTATGAAACATATTAAAGAAGTGATGGAAAGTCATTTTCAAGCACAGGTAGACAAGCACCGAATGAATGTTAATATTCTTTTGGAAAATCCCCGTGCAATTCCTGAGCATACTGACTTTTCTGAGGCAGTGGAAAAGGAGTTAGAGCAGATGGCACACTACAAGGATCTTTTAGCAGCATTAAACGATGTCTAGGTTTTTAGTTGGTATACTTACCTCAGACGATATTGAGAAACTAGAAAGAGCTATACTCAATGTTAATCAGCCTTATTACAATCCTGTTGGGTTGTGGGCTGATATCGTCGTTGTAGCAAACAGTTTAGATCCAACTTACGCAGACAAAGCAAAAGAAGTAGCAGAACGAAATAAGTGTAAGTTTATTGTAACAGAATCTAATGGTACTCCTGGACAAGGTAAGCAGTCCGTTCTAGATTACTTCTTAACTACACCATATGACTATCTTGTCCCTGTTGATGGTGATGATTATCTTGAAGACTTCACTCGTATATGTGAAATTGTTAATGAGCGGGAATGTGATGTATTAGTACAAACAAATCAGGAAACTGGTGTTGGACTAAACATTGCAGAGGACATTATACCCAGACAAGTCTTTGAAGCTAAAGAATGGGATATGGCAACAATTAAGTCATGGAAACGATTTGGTAAGGCTCTGAGGCGACACAATCACCCTGTTAAGAATGGACTTAATCGTATCCTATGCCTGTCCCAAGAGGCTGCAGGCTCCTTTAGATATCTAACACACCTGAGAGGCTCAGAGGACGTAGTAGCATCTGCAGAGCTGTACAGCATTGACAAGTTAGTAAAGCACAATACTGACGAGTTTCTTTACGTCTGGGACTACGACACAAACGGAGCTTGGGGTACCTTTATTGGTAATAAAGAAGAAATAGATAACACTATTGCTGCACTTGACGCTGTATATGAGAAACATAACTATATTGACGTCAACAGCAAATCCGATCCCAAGATGATTGTTGAATGGGCTAAATCAGCACACGCAGCAGGAGGACCTGGATCTGATATTATGTGGGATGAGGATTGGGAATCTAAACCTGCACAGTTTCTAAACAAACTATTTTATCAAAAAATTTATGACGAAGAAAACGGTGGCTTTTATACACTGTTTAAGAAAGATGGTAAAATTGTATCAGGGTGTGGTTTGAATAGACTACATGATACAGAGTATGCTAATATTGGTACAAGGTCGTTCACTCTCCCAGAGTACAGAGGAGATACATACGATTTTTATCAGTGGTGGGTAAAAAGAACTTACGAATATATTCTAAAAAATTATCAAGGGTACATTTGGTGCTTTAATAAATACAATAAGAAGTTGTTTGACACGAATGCTAAAATTAATGATTATAAATTAGCAGACGTTGCACCCAACATAACAAAAGGAAGATATTTTATTCCTGCTAAAGCATGGCCACGTCTTTGTACAATTAACTACACCCCGCAATATGTAGTATATAATGACTGTCCTGGCTGTACAGGTATTGAAATTTATCTTCAAAGTATAGACTCAGAGCATAATCAGTGAAAAACATTTTCAAATTTAGTGTAGCTTCAAATTTACACATTACCATTGGACAGTACATTAATATTCTAGGAATATTTTTGATTCCAGTTCTTATTATGAACGGAACAGCCTTTCACTGGACTATGGCTGCAATAGGGTATGTACTTTGGAATAATTTTGGAATTTTTACAGGCTATCATAGAATAGCAGCACACAGGCAAATCAAATGCCCAGAGTGGTTTAAGAGATTTACTGCTTTGTGTGCAAACATGATGTGCTTAGGGCCGGCTTTTCATTGGGTGGCACAACACATTGCACATCATGCTCATACCGACACAGAAAAAGACCCACACTCTCCAATCCATAAAGGTTTTTGGAATGTTGTCTTTTTTCTTCCCTATCTAACAGACGATGTCAAATACATTCACGCACGACATCTTATCACAGATACTTTCTATAAATGGCAAGTTCAATATTATTGGCTAGTTATTATAACCTTTGCTCTTGTATTACTATTAATTGATCCATTTGCATTAGTTTACTTTTGGTTAGTCCCGGTTGGACTATCAAGAATGACACTTGCCTATCTAACATCAGTGGTACACATGGTACCAGGCGCAACAAACAATTATTTTCTAGGTTTCATTTCAGCAGGAGAAGGCTGGCACGGAAACCATCACGACAATCCTCGATCGGTTTTATATCATGAAAAATATGACTGGTGGGGTATGATGCTAAACAAATTTTTCAATAAAAAGTCTTGACAATTAAGTTATAAGGCTATATAATGGTGCACTATGGAACTAAGTACTAAACATTTTGGCGAGCCTTACGCAGTCCGCGGAGAAGATAACTCTTGGTTGGGCGGGCAAGTACATAATTTCTTTGCTACTGATAGTGAAGATAATTGGATTCGTAATGAAGAAAAATTGCTCAAAATGGGTTATACAAAAGACTATCTAACGTATGATCTAAATGAACAAGGCTTTAGAATGTTTAAGTCACTTGAGGACGAGTTTAATGAGCCTATCGTTTGTATTGGCGATAGTTCTACATTTGGAAACGGAATTCGTTTTGAAGATATTTGGATTAACTTCCTAAAAGAGGAAGGAGATATTATTAACCTAGGTAGCCAAGGTGCTGGATTTATCACAATTTACAGATTATTAAAGTCATGGCTACCTGTAATTAAACCTAAAGCTGTCTACATGGCAGAACCTATACAAAAGCGTCCAGAGTTTTATACTGGTTCTATTCCTCATATTATAGGAGAAAATTCGAGGGATATGGAAAAAGACTTCTGGAAAGAATATTTAAACAATGACAGAACAGAAGGCGTTTATAGAAGCTTATGCTTAGACGCCATAAAGAACTTGGTAACAGAGATGGGCATTAGATTGTATTTCTTGGAAACACCTTGGGATACGCCCATCTTTGGAGATCATGGTTGGAGACGTAATATGTTTCTCACAAAGAAATATGTTATGACTGCTGCAAAGTATAACTCCGATCACGACCAAGTAGGTCAAATAGCACGTGACCTATTACACCCTGGTAGTGATATACATTCGCATATTGCCCAGGAATTTAATCATATGTTTGATAATAATCTTTTGTACGGGAGTTAAAAATGGCTAATCATGTCTACTGTGATATTTCCTTTGTAGAGGGAAACAAAACATCTACGAAAAGATTCAACGAAGCATTTAGGTCTGTTAAAAGGCTTGACGAGTGTGGACTTGAATACTCTAACATTATGCCCGAGTGGGACGGAGAGTTTGCGTCTTATGGCTGGATGAATGACAACGTTGGTCCTAAGTGGGCTAATCTAGAGGCATACGACGAAGATGAAATTGACGAGTATGTACATGTCTGTTCGGCATGGTGTGCTCCATTTCAGTTTATGGAAACTTTAGGTGAGCATCTTAGTGAAGTTGATGCAGACGTAAAGCTAAAAATGACATACGTTGACGAGTTTTATAACTTTGTAGGTGTATGGACATGGGCAAATGGTGTCTCTGAAGTTGAAGAAGTTGATGGGGAATATTTAATTAAAATGCGAGCAGAGCAGCTTCGTATTCCTTCTAAAAATTATAAAATTTTTGATGATGATGGTTGGCATGATTTCTTAGACGATATTATGCATCAATGGGCGTCTGAATACTTAGATGATTAATGGGTATGATTTTAAACTATAAAGACTTAGCTGACAAGACAATTGGTTTTACATGTAGTACATTTGATTTACTACATGCAGGACATATCACAATGCTAGAAGAAGCCAAAAGGCATTGTGATTATCTAGTCGTCGGTTTGCAAATTGATCCTTCTATTGATAGAAAAGATAAGAATAAGCCCGTACAAAGTGTCGTAGAAAGACAAATTCAATTAGCAGCAGTTAAGTATATTGACGAAATTGTTCTTTATAATACAGAGAAAGATTTATTAGATCTTCTCTTGACATTGCCTATAAATGTGCGTATAATAGGCGAAGAATATAGAGACAAACCCTTTACTGGAAAAGAACTTCCTATCAAAGTAATATATAACACTAGGAAACATTCTTTTAGTAGTACAGATTTACGTCAACGTGTAGTTGAAGCAACAATTGGTTATGAGGATAGAAGGTGATCCAAGCTAGTAAAATTTTTGGAGAAAGACATACAGGAACAAATGCAGTAAGAGTGTTTCTCAAAGAAAATTTTGATTTACGCCCTCATGATTACACCTATTTGGGTTGGAAGCATCGTTTAGCTCCTTCAGTATCAGAGATGGAAAAATTTGATCTCACTAAAACATTATTTGTTTTTACTTTTAGATCTCCGTACACATGGATACAGGCAATGCATCGTCTACCCTATTATTTCCATTGCCCTGAAGCACATGATCGCCCTTTAGAATCTTTTGTAAAATTTCAAATAGAAGATTATGAAAACAGTATTGCAATGTGGAATCAAAAAAATAGAAGTTATCTTGAACTCTCTAAAAAATTATCAAATAGTATGCTTGTAAAAGTGGAAGAGTTTAGAAATTTTCCTTCCGTGATTGCTGAAAAGGTAAATCTTTTATTAGGCACAGACGTACAAAATTTAAAGCATGTTAGCCAATATATAAGTGGAAAAGGAATATCAAATTCTGATGTAGATAAAAATTTAAGTATGGAGAATCTTCCTCCGTCTACATTAGAATTGATTAATGAAAATCTTGATTTTCAAGTTATGAATGAACTTGGTTATAACATTGAGGAATAGAAAATGAAAAAGCGTAATGTAACGAATCGTCGTAAAGTGGCTCTTGAGAATCTCAAGAAGCAAAAGTTCTTCCCAAAGAAGATGAAGGACGGTAAGGAGCGCTCAGAAGAGAAATGGACTGAGCGTAAAACAAAAATGATTGAAATTCTCGAAAAGAGAATTGGAAGTGGAGTATTATAATGAGTAATGATCAAGCAAAAAGAAAAATTGCCAACTGTATTATGGCAAGCAAGAGGGCATTGGATCCTAGTTTTAGAGCCTATTGGAAAGATACGGCATCAAAACTAGCAAAGACATACAATGTTAATTTAACTGAAATTGAAAAGTCACCGGAGTTTTACAATGCTAAAGTTGGTAGCCTGCACTAAGGTTTGGCAAAACCTTGGAGATGTCCATCTCCCTATGTGGAGGGCTTGTGATTGTAATGAGTACATTATTGCAAGATTTGAAAAGGAACCTACTTGGCCTGAAATTGGAGATGCTGTTAAAAAGTTTATGCACATCTTGGAAGGTAGGATCTCTGATAACACCATAGAATCCTATATCGGGTTTGAGTTATATAGCAATAATTCTCTTACACACGGAGAAAACTTTCAATTAGAACAAGGGGGAACAATTGACTTCCCCGCTGAGGATGTTACAAAAATCGATGTTAGATCTGAAATGGCTGGAATCGCAGGGGAAATTCCTCAATGATGATAAAATGGAGCCAAGGCTAACCATAGCCTACTCCTATTACGAGGAACCTGAACTTTTAGAAAAACAAGCCCAACTCTGGGAAGACTATCCTCCTGGAGTTGAGATTTTTGTGGTTGATGATGGATCTCAGAAATATCCTGCGTTGGATATTTTAAAGAGAACATATTTTCCATATGGTCCTAATATACAGTTGTGGACAGTAGACGAGGACCTTGGTTTTAACTCCCATGGTTGTCGAAACTTAGCTGCAACTTATGCACCTACAGATCCCGTTCTATTTTTAGATATAGATATCACTCTCAATCCTTGTGATGTGGGAAGTTTAAGACGTATTGCATTTAAGGATGGACGTCACTATATGTTCAATGCTTATATCAGACACAGAAAGAATTTTGTCCCTTGTCCAGGACATATCAATATGTTTATAACGACAAAGAAAACGTATTGGGACGCTGGTGGTTATGATGAATCTTTTACAGGCTGGCATTATGGCGATAGAGAATTCCATGAAAGATTAGAAGCAGCTTCGACAAAAAATAATACAGGAATTACTCTAACAATTGAAAGGGGTGGCAGACAGATGTATGTTGATCCTGATCAAGAGACTAGAATGGTATACGATAACACAAATATGAAACTAATCTACAGAGACGAACTCCCTGATTTCAACATTCTTAAGGGTACGCAGCCCAATAAATTAGTGTTTCCGTATACCAGAATCTTATAAATACTGCTTGACATTTAGCATGAAATGTGCTATAATAACAATATAAATTGTTAAGAGAGAGTAGAAATAATGTTGAAGTTTAGGGGTTTTCTGGTAGAACAAGCGGCTGAAGAAGACAAACTCAAGCATCTAGAACATGTAGAGGATCATGTCTTGCATGGAGGTGCAGAAGGATTTGCACATGCTTTTCACACCCTAAATGATGTACACGGACACCTAACTGGACAAAAAAACGACACTAAAATTACCACAAAATATGATGGTAGTCCTGCAGTTATTTACGGTACAGATCCTAAAACTGGAAAGTTCTTTGTAGGCAGTAAGTCTGTTTTCAACAAAAATCCTAAGATTAATTATACGCCTGCTGATATTGAAAAGAACCATGGACATGCTCCTGGACTTGTTCAAAAGCTCAAGGCTGCTTTAGAACACCTTCCTAAAATTCACGACGGCAAAGGCATCTACCAGGCAGACATTATGCACGCTGGTGATGTTAAAGATCGTGGACATCGTGCAGAATATACTCCCAACACTATCACTTATCATCATCCAAAAGGTTCGGACGATTATAAAAAAGCTCTAAAGGCAAAGTTTGGTGTTGCGATTCATACCAAATATACTGGTAACAGTCTCGATCAAATGGTTGCACAACACGGTGCAGATATTAACTACAATGAACACGAAGACGTTCACGTGATGCCTGTTCAGCATGACATTAGTAAGGCACACTACCCTCTAGAAGCACAACAAGAGTATCAGAAGCATGTAAAGGCTGCTATGGAACATTACAAAAAGATGCCTAAAGAAGGACATGAGGCTGTAATGGGACACTCAGAACATCTTAAAACATACATTAATAATACAGTAAGAACAGGAGAAGATCCTTCTCATAAAGGCTTTCATGCTCATCATAAACTACATCACGACAAAGGTATTGCCAAAGTAACACAAGAAAAGGCAGTACAAAGTAGAACACAAAAGAGAGATGCTGCACTAAACAAAATAAAAGCAGATAAAGGACACATTGAAACTGCTTTAAAAATGCACCATCACTTACAAAAAGCAAAAGATATTTTAACAAACGCGTTATCAAGCCATTCTAGCGTTGGTCATGAGATTGGGGGAATGCCTACAAAGCCTGAAGGTTTTGTTGTACATAAAGGCGGCCGCCCTTCTAAATTTGTGGATAGAAAAGAGTTTAGTGCTGCTAACTTTGCTAGGGGCGACGCACTTAAAGGGAACAAATAATGCCAGCTAGAAAAAACAAACATATGGTATTTGCGTTCGGAAGGATGAATCCCCCTACTGCTGGGCATAGTAAGTTAGTTGACGCTGTACACGATGTTGCAAGAGGACACGGTGCAGATCATAAAGTTATTGTAAGCCACAGTCAGGACTCTAAGAAGAATCCATTACATTCCGATCACAAAGTAGAATACTTAAAACATGTACACCCAGGTGTAAACTTTGAGGCTTCTAGTAAAGAGAGTCCTCACTTCTTAGCACATCTAAAAAACATGCACTCACAAGGATACACCCATGTAACAATGGTTGCTGGATCTGACAGAGTACATGAATTCCAAAGACTTGTAGACAAGTATAACGGACCTGGAAAAGAATACCATTTTAAAAAGATTAATGTTGTCTCAGCAGGACATAGAGATCCTGATGCAGACGGTGTTACTGGTATCAGTGGTACAAAAATGAGAGCTCATGCTGCTAATAATGACTTTGACTCATTTAAACGTGGCTTACATCACAGAGCATCTCAAACCCATGCTAAAAAATTATTTAAAGCTGTGAGACATGGTATGCAACTTAAGGAGGGAGAAGTTTTCCATAGCTTCAAGTCCTTCTTGAAGGAGCAATCATGTACTGGTTCTTAGTAAAGGCGATAATCTCAGGTATAATCAGCTCATCTTTTGGTGAGTGGTTCCTCAGAACCAAGGCAGGTACTTGGTTTCAACAAAAATTAGATCGTTTTCTCAATTACGTTTCTTATAAATACGATATACATATAACAAAGACTGATGCTAAATGGCGTCGTGATTATCCTTTGTTAGCAGAACGTATTGATAAATTGGAGGAGTGGACACACCCACCAGTCGCTCCTGGAGGGGCTACAGAACTCCAAGAACAAATAGAAGAATTAAGAAAAGAGATACAGGAATTAAAAAATGCAAAACTTCAAACAGTGGCTAGAAGAGGCAGAAAAACAAAGACTTGATCCTAAGTGTTGGGACGGCTACAAAAAACAAGGCACCAAAGTTAAAGGTGGTGTCCGTGTCAACAATTGCGTCAAAGAAGATGAAGAACTTAAATACTGCCCCAAGTGTAAGAAACTAGAAACACGCTCAGATTGTGCGTATGGTGGTGAGTATTGGGATAACAATGCCAAAGAAGTTTCAGTAGATGGAGATAACGTATCTGTAGCTGAAGCTAAAAAATATAAGTCATCAAAAAAATCAAATTTAACTGCTAAAATGTTTAGAAAAATGGCAGGTGGCTTCCATGAAGAAAAGGGAATGGAAGGCATGACACAAAAAGGCGGACATAAAAGGTCCACAGAGTCAGGTGCCGGCCTGACACAAAAAGGCGTTGAAAAATATAGACGTCAAAATCCAGGAAGTAAACTACAAACCGCAGTAACTACACCTCCAAGCAAGCTAAAACCTGGTAGCAAAGCTGCTAAAAGACGCAAGTCATTCTGTGCAAGGTCCAAAGGCTGGACAGGAGAAAGAGGTAAGGCTGCAAGAAGAAGATGGAATTGTTAATATGATTTTTAGATTAATGCCTTTATTATTAATTCTTGGTGCATTGGGCGGTGCTTACATCTACTATAAAGATACCCAAGAAAGATTACAGTTAGCTGCTGCTAATTTAGCAAGAGCAGAGACAGCGGCTGAAGCTAACAAACAAGCATATGATCTCCTAGTAGAACAGAATGCGGAAACTCAACAACGAGTTGAGCAATTACAGACACAATTATCAGAAGCTGAAGTATACCAAGACGAACTAATTGGAAAACTTCGCAGACATAACTTAACCATGTTGTCCATGCAAAAGCCTGGACTCATAGAAACGAGAGTAAATAATGCAACAGCAGCTATATTCGATGAACTTGAAGCTATTACTTCTACTAGTAACGAGTAGTATTCTTGTCTCAGGTTGCTCTTTGATGGCACCTAAAGAGAGAATTGTAACTCAAATTCAAACAGTAGAACGACAAATACCAATACAGGCAAGACCTAAAGGATTATCTTTGTTTGATGTTGAATGGTATGTTGTTACTCCAGAAAACTTTGACGAATTTAAAGAAAGATTTGAAAAAGAAAATGGGGACTTTGTATTTTATGCGGTGAGCGTTCCTGGCTATGAAAATATGTCATTAAACTTAGCAGAATTGCGTAGATATTTAGAACAACAAAAAGCTCTTATAGTATATTATGAAGAGCAATTAAAACCAAAACCAACTGAAGACACAGAGAATGCTAACTGAAGGAATTAGAGATCCTGGTATTTTTAAAGCCGTATTCCTAGCCGGTGGGCCTGGAAGCGGTAAATCCTTTGTGGTTGGACAAACTGCTTTAACATCATTTGGGCTAAAAATAGTTAATCCTGATAGAATGTATGAGTATGCCTTAGCTAAACATGGCATGGCTCCTACGCCAGACAACATAAAGTCAGAAAAAGGACAGCTTATAAGAGCTAGAGCAAAATCTGCCACAGAAAGATTAATGGATAGTTACATTAACGGCAGGCTTGGTTTAGTTATTGACGGAACAGGTAAAGACTATAGCAAAATACAAACAATGAAGGCACATCTTCAGCATTTAGGTTACGATTGTGCAATGATATTTGTCAATACAGATAAAAATACTGCACTTGCAAGAAACAAAGCTCGCACAAGAACACTTCCCACCGGCATGGTGTCTAAAATGTGGAGTGATGTGCAGAATAACATTGGTAAATTTCAGAACTTGTTTGGACAACACTTTATAATTGTAGATAACAGTGAAAACAGTAATATACAAGGCGGAGTAATGTCTGCCTATAGAACTATCGGGGCATGGGTAAGACGTCCCCCTAATAATCACCACGCTCGAGAATGGATAAATAGTCAGATGAAAAAGAGAAACATTAGAGAGAAACTAGACGCGGACAAAAACAGTATCGGCGATTACATTAGTGATTTTAAAAAGTCTGACGCACCTCAATTTAAAGGTAAAGGTAAGTTTAAACGTAGAAGTATGGCAGTTGCCGCATATCTCGCATCTAAAAGAAAGAAAGAGTCACTTGGTGAGATTAACAGACACGGTGTACCCAAAGACGCTACAAAAACAGAACTTAAAAAGATTAGATCTAATCCTAATTCCAGCCCGG
>Ga0208161_1000029_pt1 | contig 67615 bp, 89 predicted proteins | sample CB_VirMetaG_3_FD_184538 | JGI IMG/M metagenome (GOLD analysis project Ga0208161, IMG submission 184538) | Freshwater to marine saline gradient viral communities from Chesapeake Bay - CB_1508_1S Viral MetaG (SPAdes) (version 4) | ecosystem: Environmental > Aquatic > Marine > Coastal | place: USA... | reverse complement strand
CCGGGCGGCCCGCTAGGGCGCCCCGGGCGCCCCGCCCCGCGGGGGCCCTGGCGGCCCCCGCGGGGGCCGCGCGCTTTTTCTCTCAAGTGGCCCTTGCATCGGCCGATGAGATGAATATAATCAAGGTGGTCGCGAGCAAGCGGCCCAAAAAAGGAGAGACAGAAAATGATCGTTTTCATCGCGTGCGAGTCGTCGGGAGTGGTTCGGGAGGCGTATCGGCGGCGAGGCCACGTGGCCTATAGCTGCGACCTGCTGCCCGCGGACGATGTGACCGCTTTCCACCTCCAGATGGATTGGCGCGAGGGCCTCGCCGAGGTCGAGCGACTCCACGGTCACGTGGACGTGATCATCGGGCATCCCCCGTGTACTGCGTTGGCTGTCAGTGGCAATCGTTGGTATGCCGGGACGCAGGAGCGGGAAGACGCTATTGCGTTCGTCGCCGAAATGGCGGAGACGTTCGATGCTCACGCCCGCTACGGGTGGGCCATCGAGAATCCGGTGGGCGTTCTCTCGACGCGGTGGCGAAAGGCGACGCAGTACGTCCAGCCGTGGCAGTTCGGGCACGGTGAGACCAAGCGGACGGGTTTCTGGCTAGGCGGCGCGCTGCAGCCCCTCACGCCGACGAACGTGGTCGACGGTCGGGAGCAGCGAGTCTGGCGTTTGGGCCCGTCTGCGGACCGCTGGAAAGAGCGATCGAAGACGTTCGAGGGGATCGCCGAGGCCATGGCCTCGCAGTGGACGAACGGGCGACTGGGCTACACCGATCCCGTATGCTGGTCCAATTGTTGGGACGCGCAAGTTAGCTTCATTGGCGAGGACGGCGAAGAGCACGTCGTGGACATCCGCCACGAGCACGGTATCGACGGGGTCGTTGCTGATGCTGGGCTGACCTTCCTTGAGGAAATGCGGGCGCTCGATGTCTTCGATCGGTACCATGAGGGCTGCGGCCACACTGACTAAGGGGGAGGGGGAGGCCCTCCCCCCTTGGGGGGCTCCTGGCCCCCCGCGGGGACGATGCAAACCTGCGGCCAAAAAAAACGTCTTTTCCCTCAAGCGCCCCCTTGCGTCGGCCGATGAGATGAATATACTCAGGGTGGTCGCAGGCAAGCGGCCCAAAACAGGAGAGACGAGAATGGATATCTGGACCGTCGCGCGGATCCTCAATACTCTGGCGATTTTCAACGGCGAGGATATTGAGCTGATCCCGAGGATCATGCCCACGGGCGGCCTGCGTATCGCCGTTCGGATCGACGGCGTCCACCGCGGCCACCTCGATCGCCCGGCCCGACAGTGCGCGGCCGCGATCAAGGCCCTCGGCTCCGGCGAGTATCAGGCCCTCTAAAAAAAACGCTCAAGCGGCCCCGGCGCGGGCCGATAAGGGTCTAGACAGGAGAAAAGACATGCTGGCAATCGACCGACTTAATCAATGCACGGGCTTCGCGAACGCAGACGAAGCCGCTGCGCTCGCCGACGTCAATACCGAGCGGGATGGCGAATGGCTCTATGTCGCGGTTACCCGGGCGGTGGCAACGGACGCAGGCTACGTCGTCACGAACGGCGGCGCGTGGGTCGTGATGGTGATTGACGAAGAGGGCGAGGTGCTGGGCTTCCTTTGAGGGGCCCCGCCCCGTGGGGGGTGGCCTGGCCCTCCCCCGCGGGGACTGGATCCACGATCAGGCGGTCGCGAGCAAGCGGCCCAAAACAGGAGAGAGACACAATGGACATTCAAGAGACGATCAAGCGGCACTCCCTTTTTCTAGTTGGCGCCGAGGGTGGCGAGTGCGCCGATCTATCTGATCGGGACCTCCGAAGGGCGGACCTCCGCGGCGTCAATCTGTCGGACGCGGTCCTGTATAATGCGGACCTCCGCTGGACGGAGTTTCGCGGCGCGGATCTCACGGGCGCGGACCTCCGCTGGACGGAGTTTCGCGGGGCAGACCTCACGGGCGCGGATCTCACGGGCGCGGATCTCCGCGGGGCGGACCTGTCGGACGCGGTCCTATATGATGCGGACCTCCGCGGCGCGGACCTCGACGGCGCGGATCTCGACGGCGCGGACCTCCGCGGAGCAAACCTCCGCGGAGCAAACCTCGACGGCGCAAACCTCGACGGTGCAGATCTCCGCGGTGTCGATTCCCGCTGGATCCACGTCGATCCCAAAAAAGTCTCAAGTGGCCCTTGCGTCGGCCGATGAGATGAATATAATCAGGGGGTCGCGAGCAAGCGGCCCAAACAGGAGAGAGACAATGAGGAACCGAGGCACCTTCACTGACACCGAGATCGAGATCCAGAACCTCGAATGGGATTGGGAACAAACCGCTCGGGACGGTCTGCTCACCCCCGCGCTGGAGCGGCGTTTCAGACGGGATGCCGCCCGGCTGTTGGAGCGCCGAGATCAGGAGGAACAAGAGCGGTTCGTGCGGACCGAGTGGGCATCGAAGCGCGCTCGCCGATGAGCCGCAGGAAGGGGAGGCCATCACGGCCTCCCCTTTTTTGCCCCGTGCGTCCCCGCGGGGACTATGCAAACGCTGGGCCACCCCGTGGGGCTGTGCCACCCCGCGGGGACTATGCAAACGCTGGGCCACCCCGCGGGGACGAGCCGGGGCGGGGCGGGCGGGGCGGGCCCCGCGGGGCCTGTGCATAGTCCGTGCCGCCCCGCGGGGGCGGGGCGGGCGGGGCGGGGCGGGCCCGGCACAGGGCCGGTGCCGGAGCGGCCGGGGCGGCCGGTGCTGTGAGGGCCTGTGAGGCGCTGTGCGGGGCTCTGGGCTGAGCCGGGATGGTCGTACCCGTTGACCTTAGATCGGCTCGCACAGGCCCTCACGGGCCGGGTCGGGCCGGGTCGGGCCGGGTCGGGCCGGGGCCGGTGGCCGGGGCGGGTCGGGCCGGAGCGGCCGGAGCGGCCGGTGCTGTGTGAGGCCCTGTGAGGCCCTGTGCGAGGCTCTGGGCTGACCCGGGCCCAGCGTACCCGTTGACCTTAGATCGGCTCGCACAGGTCATCTCAGGGCCTCACAGGCCCTATCCACAGGCCCCCCGGCCCTCCGAATTTCCCCGCGGGTGGGGCGCCTCGGGTCGTCGAATAGTCTGACCCAATCTGAAGGCACAATACGTCATTCCAGGGGAGGGGTACGGCGAAATCTGAGGGCCAAAACGTGCCCCCTCGCCAAATTTTTTGTACCAAAATGTGACTCCCGGTACTAAAAGAAAGTGTGACGGCCATCACACACCCTAAAAAAGCGAAGCATGATTCCTTAATGAAATCGCGTACTTAAGTACCCCAAGAAGAAGTCTCTATCACTGAGAAATTCTGAGTCTGTAAGGGGACCCCCCACCTGGATTTTGTGGGGATGTTAGCGACTTCTGCTTGGCATAGTCAACCCCTTGAATTCATTGAGGAATCCTGCTTCGCTTTTCGGTTTGTGCGCTTTTTCCCAAAACTACGTGACATTTCGCCTCAGTAGAACTTTCTCGCACGCCGTGCTATAATAGCCCTAGAGTGCAATTCCGCGCCAAGCCTAGGAGACCCCCATGAATCTTTTACCCGCCCCGGACGGCTTTTGCTGTCGGTGCGGGGCCGTGCTGCCTGTCGACGTGTACATCGCAGCCGCCCTGCGCTGCTTTGTATGTGAGAAGGACGAGGAGTGCGAAAATGATGAAACGGCCGACTGACTATATGAGCGCCGAGGAGATCGCGAACTATCGAGCCTACCACAAGGCCACTCGCGAGAAGCTCCACCGGACCGACGAAATGAAGACAGGGAACGCCGCGTACATGCGGGCCCGGCGACTGGCTCGCAAGGCGAATGAGGAGATGTCAAATGGCGCAGGTCAGGAAAACCAAGGCTAAGGCGTGGGACAAGGTGGATCTGGCCGAGGACGGCATCCTCTCCGCTGGACTCCAGCAGGCTCTCCACGATATGCCTCATCAGGCCCACCTCGACGCGGTCGCGCAGATGGCGAACATCGACGAGGCCTCGATCCCCCGATTCGACACGGTCGCAGAACTCATTACGTGGGTCCAGACCGTGCTGGCCGCTGGCGGCAACCCGCAAGCCATGAAGCTCATTGCGGACCGACTTGCCCCCGTCGTCACCAAGACGGAAGAGAAGGTCGACCTCACGCAGCGCGGAGCGCCCGTTGCTTCTAGCAATGACGTGGAGCGGCAGGAAGCGGAGAACTACCTCCGCGCCCTCAATGACTAGCGCGGACGCCCTCGGGCACGTCGGCTACCTCCTGCTCTTCGCGGGCATGACCCTGATCTCAGCGAACCGGCCAATCGGCTGGGCGCTGAGGCTAGGGGGCGAAGATCTCTGGATTGGCATCTCGGCCTACCTCGGCCTTTCGAGCGGCGTCCTCTGGGGCCTCGCCTTCGCATACATCGACATTCGGACATACAGGAGGCTGCGACGATGAGCACGTGGAACACGCTGATTGAGGCATGTGAGGCGCTTGACGACGACGTGAGACCGCGGTTCACGGCGTTCGTAGCGGACGAGATGCTGCCGGTCCTGTTCGACGCAGGCGTCCGGCTGACCGTCTCCGAGGAGGCCCATGTCGACGCCTGCGGCGGTTACTTCACCGCGGATGACATCGACCCGCCCGAGTTGGCGATTGCCACTGGAACCCCCACCTGGCCGGTGACGCTCGTACACGAGTTCAACCATTTTCACCAATGGGCCGACAAGGCCGAGGTCTGGTATGCTGGGCTTCTGCCCGACGGATCGTACGGCTCCGACTTGATTCAGCTCTGGTACGACCATTTGGTCGAACTGAACGAAGAGCAGCTCGATCGCTACTTCGAGCCTACGTTGGCTGTTGAGGTCGACTGCGAGCGCCGGTCAATCAGAATGATCGAAGACTACGACCTCCCGTTCGACACGGCCCTCTACGCGAGGCAGGCCTCGGCGTATCTCCTGATGTACAGCGAGTGCCGACGCCGCCGATCGTGGACACAGCCGGGCCGAGCGCCCTACCGGGTGCCCGAGTTGCTGGAGCGGATGCCCAGCGACCTCTACACCTTCACGTACACGACCGAACCGCTCCCGCAGGATCTGCAGGTGTTGTTCGATCCGTGCTTTTAACCAACCCCCCTTTTACAGGAGAATTGAGATGCGTATGGTTTGGATCGCCGCTGCCGCGGCAATTATTTGGGCCCTTGTGACTGGCTGCGCGAGCAGCATCAAATTGACGGAAGGCGTCGAGGTCGGCGTCGAGGCTGGGATCGACAAGGTCGGTGGGACCGTCGAGATCGAGCCCAAGCAGGCAGGGTGCGACTTCGCAAAGGCCGTGAGCTGGAACTGGCTGGAGAACCAGCTCTGTGAGCCCGAGGCTCAGTAGTAGAACTAATCACCCGAACCCCCACAGGAGTGACACATACCTACTGGCAAAAATATTTCGCAAGTCACCCAGCTCGACACAACGGACTCTGTTGGGACGAAGGGAACATCATGGCAGCAAAGAAAAAGGCCGCGGCGAGGAAGACCAAGTATTCGGGTGTGACCCGGACTTCCAGCGGCAAACTCAAGAAGGCCGGTGAGACCTTCTCTGGCTTCAACAAGCCGAAGCGCACCCCCGGCAAGAGCAAGAAGTTCGCCGTCCTCGCGAAGGAAGGCGACAAGGTGAAGATCGTCCGATTCGGCGACCCGAACATGACGATCAAAAAGTCCAACCCGGAGCGCCGGAAGTCCTTCCGCGCCCGTCACAAGTGCGACGAAAAGAAGTCCAAGCTGACGGCCGGGTACTGGAGCTGCAAGAAGTGGTAGGAGGTCCATCATGTCCTTGAGAGCTAACGGGTACGACCCGAACACTCCGTACACTCCGAATACAAAGTACGTGTCGCCCTACGCGGTCGACTTCAGGAACATGGATTACTCCGTTATCTTCCGCAAGCGTGCCCAGAAGCTCGAAAAGATCCGAGAGGATGGGGCCTGGGACATCGTGAAGCGGTACTACGCTGATGGGAACGCCTGCGCGTTCATTGAGGACTGGCTTGTGACTTACGATCCTCGCCTCGGTGCGCGCGGGCTTCCCACCACCGTACCCCTCATTCTTTTCCCTCGCCAGATCGAGTACATCGAGGCGCTCGAAGAGGCATACGCGGCAGGCCAAGACATGGTCGTCGGCAAGTCTCGCGATATGGGCGTCTCGGTTGTGTCCCTGGCTTGGTTCACATACAAGTGGCTTTTCTCGCCCGGATTCAAGGGATCGGTCGGTTCGCGCAAAGAGGACCTCGTCGACAAGATTGGCAGCCCGGACTCCCTGCTTGAGAAGGTCCGAATCTATCTGCGCTACCTTCCGAAGGAGCTACTGCCCTACGGCTACAAGGAGCGCGAGGACGCGCGACGCCTCAATATCGTCAACCCGGTCACGGGATCGTCAATCACGGGCGAAGCTGGCGACAACATCGGCCGCGGTGGCCGATCTACCGCCTACCTCGTAGACGAAGCGGCGTTCATCGACCGCCCCGAGGCAGTCGACGCGGCCCTTTCCCAGAACTGCAACATGCGGATCGACGTATCGACCCCGAACGGGCCCGCGAATCCGTTCGCGGACAAGTGGTTCCACAATGAGGCTGTCCGCGCGTTCGCGTTTCACTGGACTCAGGACCCGCGCAAGGACCGCGAGTGGTACGAGAAGGAGCGAAAGCGCCTTCAAGACCCGCGCGTGATCGCGCAGGAGCTGGACTTGGACTTCGACACCTCGGGTGAGGAGTCCACGGTGCGTCAGGAGTGGGTCGACTCGTCCGTGGCGCTGCGAAAATACCTCCAGAGCCGAGGCGAACTGCCCGACAAGAGCCGGTACACGCCCGTCGCGGGCGCGGACATCGGCGGCGGGGTGGCTGAGAACACCTACATCGCCCTCTACGGGCCGATCGTGGGCGACCTTGTGTCTTGGGTCGACGGGGACACAACCCGGACGGCTGAGAAGCTCTCACGACTAGCCACGCAGGACAAGGTCACGCGCCTCAAGTTCGACTCGATCGGGGTTGGCAAGGGCGTCGCGTCCACTTTGCGGAGGCTTCCGGTCGTTTCGAGCGGAATCAACGTCGGAAACTCTCCGACGACCAACATGTGGCCCGACGGTCGCCGCGCGAAGGACAAGTTCCGCAACCTGAAAGCGGAGGTCTGGTGGACGCTGCGCGATCGGCTCCGAAAAACGCACGAACACTGGTGCTGGCTGAACGACCCCGAGACGGGCGCACAGTACGACATCGACGAACTGCTCCTTTTGCCGGATTCGGACAAGGACTTCCTCCTCCAGATCACCCTTCCCGGCTACAAGACGCTGGATACGGGCAAGATCGCGATCGAGTCCAAGGATGAGCTGTCGAGACGGGGCGTAAAATCTCCTGACCGGGCTGAGGCGCTCATAATCGCCCTCTCACCGTTCAGAAAGCCCGCCACGTTCGGCAACACGGCCGGGATGGTCTAGCAAAACTAGAACTTTCTCGCATTTCGTGCTATAATATGGGTATAATGGCGAATCCCGCCATCCCGCCGTACATTACTATTGCAAAAAAATCGCGGCGGGGGCCAACTCCCCGGCAAGGAGGACAGACAATGGCAACATTAGACGTGGCGCACCCGCTGTATGAGGCATTCCGCCTCGATTACGACCAGATGGCGCATTGCTACGCAGGCAGCCGGGTCGTGAAAATGCACGGCACAAGGTACCTCCCCGCGACCCGCTCGATGCTCATCGACGGCGGCCCGAATCTGGACCGCGAGCCGGGGAAATCTGCGTACGAGGCGTACAAGACCCGGGCAATCTTCCCCGACTTGGTCGGGAATGCCGCTCGGACTCTCACGGGGCTCGCCTTCAAGGACCCCAGCGTCTATGAGCTGCCTGCGGGCATGGAGGAGCTGTTCGACAGCGCCACGCTGGAGGGCGAATCGCTCGAAACGCTGCACAGACGGATTGTCGAGCAGATTCTGATCTACGGGCGTTTCGGCCTCGCGATCGACGTGCCGGAGGGCGAAGGCCTCCCCTACTTCGTCTCGTACGAAGGCCGATCCATTTTGAACTGGGACGATAGCCTTATCTCCCGCGGGCGACAGAACCCCTTCAACTTCGTTGTGACAGCTGAGGAGGTATTCCGCCGCAGCGACACGTACGACTGGACCACGGACATCCTCTACCGCAGCTTCGAGTTGCGGGATGGGGTGTACCAGACCTGGACCGAGGAAGACGCGCTCGTGACGTCTCCGGTGGCGCCCAGCTATCGGGGCCGAACGCTCGACTTCGTTCCTTTCACAATCATCGGGTCCCAAGACCTTAGCGCAACCCCCAATCCAATCCCGTTGCTCGGGCTCTCCGAGTCCGCTCTGGCGATCTACCGCGGAGAGGCGGACTACCGGCAGGCTCTGCATCTCACCGCTCAGGACACGCTCGTTCTGATTGGTGTCGGGGATGGAACTGAGGACGACGACGACCAGCCGATCCGCGTAGGGGCCGGAGCCGTCGTGAGGCTTCCGCCGGACGGAGACGCGAAATTCATCGGCGTGACCTCAGAGGGTCTCACTGAGCAGCGCCTAACATTGGGAGACGATTACCGAAACGCTTCGAGCGAGGGCTCGCGCCTTCTGGAAAACACGGCAGCACAGGCCGAGTCCGGTGAGGCGCTCAAGGTCCGAATCGCAGCGAAGACTACAACTTTGACGACAGTGGCTCTCACTGCCGCCTCCGGGTTGGAGCAGGCACTTCGACAAATGGCCCTCTGGGTGGGCGCTGACCCCAACGAGGTCCGAGTGAAGCCGAACCTAGACTTCACCCAAGACCATCTAGCGGCACAAGACGTGCTGAATCTGCAACAGGCTCAAAATGAAGGACTCCCGATTTCTGCACAGTCCATCCACGACAAGCTCCGCGACCGCGACTACACGGAGCTTACCTTCGAGGAGGAAATCGATCTGATCCGAAAGGAAAAGGCCGACGGGATCACCGAGTTGCTGAAGCCAGCTCCCCCGACTCCGGCTCTGGTGGCCGGGGTCGAACAACCGGGCGACGAGTCGACCCCTGCGGACGCGCAGGACGACGAGGAGCCCACGGGTGACGACGCGTAGTCACCCTCCCTGCCCGGCCCCTTAGCGGGGGCCGGGTGGGTACCCAACGATTTCAGCGGGATAACCCCGTAAGGCCGGAGGCATGTTGCCCGAGGCCGACCAGACGCGCATGATGCGCGAAAGGACAAACGACAATGCTAAAGCGAAGGATTACTTCACTCGAAGAGGCGCCGGAGGGTCTGGCGAAGTTTTACGTAGAGGACGGCGACGGATTCGCCCTAGAGATCGACGGCCCCGGACAGGACGATGTCGACAAACTGAAGGCGGCACTCGCGAATGAGCGTGAAGCTCACAAAGCGACCAAGTCGCGGTTCAGCGGCGTTGACATGACTGCGGACGAGATCCAGCAGCTCCGCGACGAGGCGGACGATCTCCGATTCCAACTGGAGAACGCCCCGAAGGCCCGCGATCCGCAAGAGATGGAAGACCGGGCCGAGCTGCTCGCGGCCCGCAAGACGCGCGAACTCGACCGTGAGCTTCAGGCCCTGCGGGAGCAGAACAGCTCCTTCAGCGAGGCCATCAAGCTGCACGAGGCTGCCGCCAATCAGCGCATGCTGCGCGATGCGGCGATGGACGCGATCTCCGGCGACAAGGGCGTCAAGCTGGTCGACTCGGCCCGCGAGGATTTGATCCCGTTCGTCGAGCGCAACTTCGAGACGAACGACCTCGGAGAGATCGTCTCCAAGGACGGAGTCGGGCTGGAGCCCGGGCTGACCATCCGAGAGACGCTGAACGAGATGCAGGCGTCGGGGCGACGCAGCCACTGGTTCGCCGGGAACACCTCCGCTGGCGCGGCGGGTTCCAAGGGCGGAGCCGCGGCAGGCGGCCCCAATCCGTTCGCGAAGGACACTTTCTCCATGACTGAGATCGGTAGGCTTGTCAAATCCGATCCCGCGCGAGCCAAGGCTTTGGCGAAAGCCGCTGGCGAGTCTCCCGCCAAGTTCGGACTGGGAAACTAATCGCGCAACAGACTCACCCGAGCGGCGCATGTAGCGCCGCTCGGTTGAACTGTGCGAGAACCTCGCACACCACGCCACACAACTGAATAAACAACCTAATGGGCAAAGGAGCCGAGTGGCACCACCGCCCGAATCCTGAGAAGGAAAAAATAGCAATGGCTACGACTCAGATTGCAGACGTGGTTGTGCCCGAGGTGTTCTCGGCGTACACCCAGGAACTCAGCACGGAGCTGAGCCTCCTCGTTCGATCCGGCGTGATCGCACGCAACCCAGCCCTCGACGCGTTCCTCGCGGGCGGTGGCAACTTCATCCAGATGCCGATGTGGGAAGACCTCTCGGACACCGAGGCGAACATCTCGGGCGACTCCGGTACCGCTGGCACCGAGAAGATCGGGTCTCACAAGGAGATCGGGATCCGACACAACCGGAACCAGGCTTGGGCCTCGATGGACCTCAGCGCGCAGCTCGCTGGCTCGGACCCGATGGACGCCATCGCTCGCCGCGTCGCCGCGTACTGGGTGCGCCAGGAGCAATTGATGGTCAACAGCATGATCGCTGGTCTGATCGCGGGCACGGCCTCGCTGCTCAACGACATCGCTGCGGCGGACAACGTCGACGTGGCTGCGGGCAACCTCGCGACGGGCTCGGACTTCCTCGACACGTTCCAGCTCCTCGGCGACCACAAGAGCAACGTGACGGCGATCGCGCTGCACTCGGTTGTTCACACGAACCTCCAGAAGGCGAACCTGATCGACTTCATCCCGGAGAGCCGGGCGGACGTCGGTTTCGGCACCTACATGGGCAAGACCCTGCTGGTTGACGACGGCCTGACCGTCGACACGAGCCGAACCGCGGCCGACACGACCACGGTTCAGCCGATGTACACCTCGGTTGTCTTCGGCCCCGGCGCGTTCCAGTACGGCGTCGGTTCTCCCCGCGTGGGAACCGAGATCGACCGCAACCCGCTCGCCGGAACCGGCGGTGGTGAGGAGTACCTCGTGAACCGACGCGAGTTCGTGCTGCACCCGGCCGGATTCTCGGTCGCACTCAACGTCGCTGCGGGCGAGAGCCCGACCAACGCAGAGCTGGCGGCCTCCACGGCCTACACGCTCGTTGGACAGCGCAAGCAGGTCCCGCTCGCGGTTCTGCGCTCGAACGGCTGATAGACTGAGGGGGCACTTCGGTGCCCCCTCTTTCTCTCGCATCTCATGTGGGATGCACCCCTCCAATCTGTGATAGTGAAGGAGTTCACAATGTCCGAAGAGACCCCCATCGAAGAAGTAGCCGCCGAAGAGGCGGCCCCCAAGAAAGAAAATCGCGCCAAGGCCCCGAAGCGCGAAAACCCGATTCCGGGCTCACCAGAGATCGACGACCTGTTCCCCGGCGACGAGGGCTACCGCTTCGGCACGGCCTTCGAGATGATCGTGGAGCGGATCAACGACCTCGAAGACGAGATCAAGGAACTGCACGAGCTGCGAAGAAAGATCGCGGCCGTCCAGCCGAAAGCGAAGCAACTGGACAGCGTTGAGATGTGGCAGAGCCAGCAGGCGATCCAGCGTCGGCTCAAGGCTGAAGAGGACGAGCGCAAGCTCAAGGTCCAGGCAGTCCTCAGAGAGATGAAACTTCTCTAAACACGAACCCGGAGCGGCGAGGTTGAGCCACAGGCTCCCCAGCTCCCACCACGCGGCGGAGGTCGGATAGGTAGTGCAGATACCTCTTCCGGCCTCCGCCGCTTTTTTTGTTCTACCACCCCCATGGAGGCCGACATGGCACGACTCAAGAGAGGGCGAGGTGCTACGCTCGCCATGCAGAACTGGTACATCGTCCAGAGGCGACGCGGCGACCTCGGGGATGGCGTTAACTCTGGCAACAACGGCGGCACCCCGACGGCGGCGACCTACGGACCAAACTACATTGAGCCTCGGGACATTCCCGCAGGCGCACTTCTGGACGAGAACGGCAACCCGATCCTCGATGAGAACGGCGACTTCATCATCGTCTAACGAAAAAGGACACACAATGTTCAAGTATTTCCTGACGGCGATTCTGGTCGCCATGCTCCCGGGGTCCGCACTCGCGGTCACTGCCAATGTAGATCAATCAAGCACTCCGATCCTGACGTACACTGTGCGTGCGAGGGACACGTCGCCTTCGACGATTCTGTCGATGGGCGGCGCTGGGGAGTGTTCCATTCAGCTTCAATCGAACGGAGCTACCCTTCAGGTGGCCCCCCGTGCCGACGCCACGGTACCCCACAGCACGGCCATGGGCGACGCGGCCGCGGTGTCAACCTCTACCTCTGGCAATCACACGTTCACCTCTGGCGCAGGGCAGTTCTCCGTCGCATTCACCGCGGCTGACAACTCATCTGTCTCGATCACCTGCAACCCGACCGCGTCCGCGGGTGCGGGTTCGAGTTCGACTTTGCAGGGAGACTGGCCCGCGTCTAGTGTGGAAAACGTCTACGGCATCAACAACATCCTACTCGGTGATGGCCTTAATGACTTCGTCGAGACGACGGTGCTATCACCTAAGTGGGTATCGGGACTCAAGTTCGAGCCCATCTTCAACCTCGATGGCGAGAAGGTGTGGTGTGCGGGGGGCTCGGACTTGACCAAGCCTTGGTTCGACTGCGGTGTCCGTACCGGACTCTACAAGACCAAGTCCAACGCCTTGTATATGCAGATGACAAATTTGTCACCCGGCGAAGCGCACATGATTAACGCGGAGTTGTTGGGCGGCGGAGACACGGACCCTAATGGTATGCACCTGAGAGTCTTGCAGTCAGGCGGAAGCCAGACTGGTGGGGATGAGGGCATTAACGGTATCCGCTTGGTCACGAATGTCAACTGGGGAGCCAGCTTCGGCACTCTTGACGGCGACCTGTCTGCGGCCACGGGAAATGAGGTACCTGTAGACATTACTGGCGTCTCGGAATATGAGACGAACTTCGTCGGTGTAGGTAAGTTGCTCGTCATCTCTGGGTCGCCGGAAGTGTTCTCGGTGACGCTCGCGGACCAGAGCAGCAGCAGCCCGCAGCGTCCGAAGCAGTCCGTCCTGCGAGGCTTCGCCAACAACGGCGGCGTCAGGGGCTCTTTCCTTCTGGACAGTGACCTCCCGGCTACGGTAGACGCGGGTAACTGGTGCATGTACGATCCGGCGATGGACTACTTCGCTGGAGGTACTGGCCCGGCGGACACCCACTACTGGCTCCGCATCAGCGAGGTTGCGCGGAGTACGGATTCCGGCAACCCGGCCCCGTCATTCACTACTTCGTGGTATGTGCAAGGGCAAGACCTCAAGTACCCAAACTACATAATGTGGTCTGGTGAGTACCACTTCGCGCCTTGCTACACCATCACGAAGGTTGAGCAGGACCCGTCCACCAAGGTGACGAACCGAGTCTACGTCGAGAAGACGGTGAACCACACGGAGCTTTCTGGCGCGAACTGGGAGGTGACGCCATACGGCGAACTGAAGCAGACCGGCATCAAGGTTCTCCAGACGGCCAACATCAACCCTGCGTTCTCTGGGGCGGCGGTCAGCGCAGTCCATGAGGTGGGCACGGCGTCCGGCAGCCGATACCAGTTGCCCGCAGCTTTTTCCGTCGAACACTCTAGTAACTGCGTCACGGCGGATCGGGCCACGTCCTGTATTGAGGATGGCACTTTCGGCGCATTTGGTGTCGGAATGGAAATCGGGGAGTGGTCCGCGAACAAGGGTATCCGGTATCGCTACCCTGATGCGGACTCTTCGCTTGGGTTCGCCCCGCTTGAGATCCGACCGACTACGGGTCAGAGCGGCCTCAACTGGGGCTTGACTGGGTCGACTGGAAGGTTCCACACCGTCATCGACGTGTATCAGCACGTCGACAAGAGCATCATCCTGAACGGAACGTACGGGTGGGGCGTTGGACGAACGGGCACCAAGTGGTTCCCTCTGATCTCAACGGCCACGGTGACCGGCCACACGGACGGACAGTTCCTGACGTGGTCGAACACAGACAGCGCATACGTCGAGACGGCTCCTGGCTTGGATGACCTGACGGGCGTAGATCTGACGACTACGGCTCCGACGAACGGCGACGTTCTGTCCTTCGACGGCACCAACTGGGTGCCCGGCGCTGGCGGCGGCGGGACCAACACCTCGTTCTCAAACTTCCAAGCTATCGGGTCGGGCGAGGCGGCGATATTTAACGGTGGCGCCGCGATTTCCACATGGAATGCCTCGTACACGGCGTTCTCATTTGCAGGAGCCTCCTACACGGCGACCTTGCCGGAGATCACAGGGACAAGCGACCGACAAAAGCGATTGGAGATATGGGTTCAGCCCGGCGTGACCTTGACAATCCAAGGGCACACCAATGATGCGACCGCCTTGGGATTCAACTTGGTCACGACAGGTCCGGGGACGGCGAGCATGACGTTCACCGCTCCGGCGACTGACATCGCGTGCAAGGTTGAGGTGTTCGTCCGAAATGACAACGCGGTCATGACGTCGAGCACCTGCCCGACGCAGACTCTGAGCAACCCATAGGCTTCTGGCCGGTGAGCCTAAATCACCGGCCCCTTTTTTCCCGTACACAGGAGTGTCCCATGATTGAACGAGCTGAGGAACTCCTCGAACGGTATGTTTCTAACCACCAAGTCGACGGCGTGGCCTACACGAGGCACTCTCACGGGCTGTACTGGACTGACGACGACAATGCGCTGTACACGGGCCTGATGCTCGGGGCGATGGCGTACCGCTGGGCGGCTGATCCGTCTGACGACAAGCTGGACGCGATCCGCATGTCCCTGCGGGGAACGGATCTGCTGCTCCGGGCGACCGGCGACCCCGGCGTCCTGGTTCGCCGTGCGATGCACCGGGACCAGATCAAGGAGTTCGGCGGCGCGGCGTACCTCGACCAGAAGCCCTGCGAGCTGATCGGCGACTACTGGGTCCAACTGAAGACGACCCGCGATCAGGTCACGGGCGTCATGTTCGGGCTGGCCTGCTGCATCGCCTTGGTGCGCGGCGCGGACCCGATGATCGACGAGGTCGTAGACCGACAGGTGATGACCCTCTACACGGCCCTGAAGCGCCGCCAATGGTCTCTCCGGGACCACAACTACGAGACTCACGGGACGAGCGCGCACAAGCTGGACGCGGGCCTGCGGCTCCTCATAAGGGTCATGGCGAAGGCCGTCGGCGCGGAGGGCGAGGTCGAGACCGAGAGCTGGTTCGACTGGCAATGGATCACGACGGCCCACTACAATGTGAGCTTCCAAGCCGCGTATAGCCACGGCCTGAACGCGATCAACGCCCACGCCCTCTGGCTACTCCGGCCGTGGAACCCTCAGTACCGTCAGACGAAGCGGTGGATGAGCCGGATCGAGTCCGTCGTCCGCGACGAGTTCAACCCGTTCTGGCAGATGCTGCTTGACTTCCGCCTGAGCCCCGAGGGGGACATCCGGCTGATGGAGGCGGGTGAGGATACCTACAGCCGGTTCTTCAGGTGGAACCGCTACAGGAAGGAACTGACGATGCGGCAGGACACGGAAGGTCCGGGCATCGACTACATGATCGTGGCCTACATGGCTGCATATTGGGACGGAAGGAACTGACATGCCCACATCATCCGATATGGTCGTCGAGAACGGCACGGGCCGACTCGACGCGAACAGCTACGTCTCGATCATCGAGGCAGACACGTACCACAGCCTGCGCGGGAACACGATCTGGGCCTCGGCCACCGAGTCCGACAAGGTCGTCGCTCTGGTTCGCGCTACGGACTACGTGGACGCCCGATGGAAGTTCACGGGCGAGCCGGTCAAGTCGACTCAGGCGCTCACGTTCCCTCGCAAGAGTGAGTACCTGAACAAGAATGGCGACGACGTCTCCGCATCTGTTCCGGTCGAGATCGCGAGTGCGACCATGGAATACGCCCTGCTCGTCCTCGGCGACGGCACGGCCCTCATCGAGCTTTCTCCGGCAGCGGAGGACGCGACCCAGAGCCGGGTCATCATGCAGCGGGACAAGGTCGGATCTCTGGAGACCGAGACTCGCTGGGACTCGGGTTTGTCGGCTAGGGTCACGGTATCCTACCCCGCTGCGGATCGAATCATCAAGTCCTCCGGCTTTCTCGCCTACGGCGGCAATGGAGGCACGATGCGATGAGTGACATCTACACTCGGCTGGGCGACACCGCACAGAAGCTGGTGTTGAGCTACGGCCGACCCATTCAACTCTCCCAGAGTGAACTCACTCTGGCAGATCCCGCGAAGCCTTGGGGCTCCGCTGGAGACACGACCACCGAAACAACCTACTCGACCTACGGAGCGTTCGTGCAGGAAGACGCTGGGGACCTGACAGCCCGCCTGTCTGCCGTTTCGCGGCTCGTCCTCTCCCCCGTGGAGACGAACGACGCGCAGGTCATTATCGCGGCCAAGGGCCTTGGCGTGGAACCTACGATCGCGATGAAGTTGGTGGATGGTGATCGCACCTTGGAGATCAAGAAGGTCGTCACGGTGAAACCAGGTCCGACTGCTGTCATGTACATCCTAACGGTGGAGAACTAATCATGGCGTCGAACCAAATCGAAGCGCAGGATGCCCTGCTGACGCAGATCACGAATGTGTGGAGTGCGAACGCGAACGGGGCTCCCCTGTACTACGACAATCAGGACGTGGATCGTCCCGAACGTCCCTCGATGTTCGGACGGGCCATTGTCAGGCACGCGACCGCAACCCGGACCACAGTCGGGAACAATCGTTTCCGAAGGTTCGGGACGGTCTACGTCCAGCTCTTCGTGCCTCAAGGTACCGGGACAACGATCATCCGGGAGTTGAGCGATGCCATCGCGCACAGCCTGGAAGAGTCCCCCTCATCGCTCGGCATACGGATCGGCGATGTTGACATCAACGAACTAGGCTCAGACGGAACGTACTTTCAGATCAACGTCTCTGCCGACTTTAACTACGACCGAGTGGCGTAGGAAGGAATCAAATGTCTGATACAAATCGAGTAGCCCTGCGAGCCGCACAAGAGACGGTCCTGGGCACCCTGGAAGTCGGGGCATACACCGACATCCCGTTCACGGGCTCCAGTGATCTCGGCGCGACGCCGGAGACGGTGACTTCCGAGGTCATCCGCTCGGATCGCCAAGTCACGGACCTCGTCAAGGTGAATGAATCCGTCGGCGGTGGGTTCGATTCCGAACTCATCCCCACCGCGTTCGACCTCTTCCTGCCGGGCATCATGCAGTCTGCGGCAGCGACGTCCAGCGGCGCGACGCTCGACGCGGATGCGAATGTGTCCGGGTCTGCTGTCACGGGCGGCGCGGGCGACTTCGCGACCATCGTGGGTGGCGACTTCGTGCGGCTCACGGGCATCGTGTCTGGCGTAATTAACAGGTCAGTGTTCCGCGTCTTCTCGAAGGCCGGGGACACCCTGACCCTCGAAGGCAACGTACCGACTTACACGGGGCCCGTGGCGGTCGAGTCCGGTGATAAGTGGGAGAACGGCACGACGCCGACCTCCTTCTCGTTCGAGCGCCAGTTCCTGGATCACGCGACGGTGACCTCTGAGTACATGAACGGCTGTCAGATCGACACGTTCAGCGTCTCGGCGTCGTCGAGCGCGATCGTGACCTGCTCGTTCGGCATCCTCGGCATGGGCCACACCGTGCAGGACGGCCGCCTCGGTGGCCTCTCGACGACGGCTGCGCCCGACGACGGCCCGTTCAACTCCAGCTCCAACGTCGCGACGCTCGGTGTCGGCGGCAGCGAGCTGACGGTTGTGACCGACCTCAGCCTTGAGATTGCGAACAACCTCCGCGAGCGCAACGCTCTCGGCACGGTGGGTGCGATCTCGATCGGCTCCGGCGAGTTCAACGTGACCGGATCGCTCAGCGTCTACTTCGAGGACAAGACTCTCCTCGACCAGTTGCTGAACAACACGGCCACCCGCCTGTCCTTCGGCTTCACGGCCGCGGACGGCAAGTCCATCGTGTTCGACCTCCCCTCGATTAAGTTCAGCGAGGGCGTGCCGGACATCTCGGGCAAGAACTCCGACGTCATGCTGGCCCTCTCGTTCCAGGCTTTCCGGGACGTGACGGTTGGTAAGACGATGCGGATCTTTGTGTTCTGATCCTTTTAGGGCGGCGGGGTTCGAACCCCGCCGCCCTTTTCGGAGACACTCATGTCAGATACAAACAGAACAAGAATCTTTTTTTCGGGCGTGATTTCCAATATCAGCCCGTTCGCTTTTGACGCCAAACTCATCAACTCCAGCGACCTCTCAGAGAAGCCGGAGTTCGTCACCTCCGAGGTGATTCGATCTGACCGCCAAGTCTCCGACCTCGTCCTCGTAGACAAGTCCATAGGGGGCTCGATAGAGGTCGAGGCGTCCTACAACCGCGACAATAACCTACTCGGGCGGCTCGCGCTCATGCCCAGCGGCGTACCGATCGGATCGTATGCCTCTCGCGCAGAGGGTAGCCTGTCCGTGTCAGGTACGAACTGGACCAAGTCCGGGGCCACTCTGACCGCGGATGGCGCGGGTGCTACGAACTCTTCCCTCTTCGGCGCCGGGGACTGGATCCATATCCCGACCGGAAATGTGGCCCCCTGGGAGCACGGATTCTACAAGATCATCGACGATGCCGGGGCGCCTTTCAGCTACGTGCTACACCGGGACATCGATGAGGACGTCACGGTCTTGAGTGGTGAGGTGATCCACTACGCGGGAATCCGCGACAACGGGCAGACCCACTACCCGTTCAAGGTTGAAAAGCAGTACCTGGACATTGGCGTCTATGAGTACATGACTGGCGTCGAGATCGACTCGATGAGCGTCTCGATCAGCAGCGGGGCGATCGGCACGGTCTCCTATGATTTCATCGGGGAGACATATCAGGTGTCCAACGCCTCGCAGACCTTCCCGGTGTTAGGGGAGACGATTGTCTATGGCCCCTCGACGGGAGCCAGCGACTCGATCCTACTCCTCAACGACCAACCCTTGGACATGGTCACGGACGCATCCTTCACCCTCTCGAACAATCTGCGAGAGCTGAAGCGGGTCGGCAAGCTCGGCACGGAATCCATCGGAGCGGGCGAGTGCTCGGTGACCGGCTCGATCTCGATGTACTTCGAGGACAAGACGCAGGTCCAGAGACTACTGGACAACGAGCAGTTCTCGTTGTCCTTCGGGTACACGAGCTACGGCGTCGGCGGAAGCAACACTGGCGAGAACGCCATCATCTATGACTTCCCGGTGGTGAAGTTCTCCTCTGGCACGCCCGACATCTCAGGCAAGAACTCCGACGTCATGGTGACGCTGGAGTGGACAGCTTTCCGTCACCCGACGGCAGGCTACACGGTGCGAATGAGCACCTTGTCCGCGTAGTCGGACACAAAAACCCCCAACGGACAAGGAGTCCACAATGAGCATTTATGACCTTTTTGAAGAGAACGTGGACGAGGCCGACGGCTTCATCCTCGAAGTGCAGGACGGAGACACCTCCGTTGAGTTCAAGCTGGCCCGGGCTGGCTCGCAGAACAAGAAGTACGTGACGCGCCTTCAGGCGCTCATGAAGCCCTACAAGTACCAGATCGACCGCGGCACGATGAAGGAAGACGTGGCCGAGGCGATCATGGCTCAGGTGATCGCCGAGACGATCATCCTCGGCTGGAATGGCGTCACGGATCGGGACGGTGAGGAGATGGAGTACACGCCCGAGCTGGCGAAGCAGCTCCTGCTGGACCTCCCGGCCCTGCGGAATCTCATCATGGAGGAGTCGCAGAACGTCGCTAACTTCCTGCGCGAGAAGCGGGAGGAGCGCGAGGGAAACTAGCAGAGTACCTGCGCTGGTCTCTCGTCTATGGCGAGAAGGCGGCTGCGGTCATCGAGGCGGCTACGGAAGCCGGAAGGCTCCCGCCCGCCTCGATGATCCCGCCGGACCTAGACGACGACGAAGCGGGGTACGTGCAGGCGTTCTGGGATTTGTGTCGGGATCGGATCTACACCGCTGGAGGAGCGGCTGCGATCCCGTGGACAGCATGTCACACATACGCTCTACATCTGGGCCTGGGTCGCTACGAGGACCTATACGACGACTTCATGCACGCCATGCGGGTCATGGATTCAGTGTACCTCAAGGAGGTCGCTGAGGAGGCCGAGAGGCAGAAGCGGGCAGCCGAGAGGAAACGGAGATAGGGGGCAGGGGGATGATTAAGACCAACATATCCTCCGTGATACGAGACATCACGGCGGACGTTGAAGAGAAACTGTCGAAGGACTCGGTCAAACGGGTCTCCGGGGCTATCGTCACAGAGTTGATGAGCAACCCCCCGGAGGGCACGCCACGCGACACGCTGCGTGCGACCAACGGCTGGAACATCGCAGATGGCACCAGCCCTGACTTCTCCGAAGGGGGCCCCGGCACCTATGACGAGCCGGACCCGGAGGGGGAGATCGCGAAGCTGCCGGAGGACACGGAGCGCGCAACGATCGCGAACGGTGTCCACTACATCGGAAAACTGGAGTTCGGCTCGTCCAAACAGGCCCCGACCAACTACGTCCGCAAGGCGATCATCGTCGCACTGAAGTCCGTGGACGTCGGCTCGCGTGGCAAGGCTGGGTATGGCGGAAGCAGAATGGAGAGGAGGTAGCCCATGGCAACGAATACACACAAGGTCGTCATCTCCGTCTCCTCGATGGGTGCCGACAAGGTAACCAAGCAGATCAAGGGCCTCAAGATCGCGATGGCCGCCCTCGCTGCCACCGCCGCGGCGGTTGGCAAGGCGCTCGTCAACGCGACGGACGACATGACGAACCTCTCGAACAAGGCCAAGGTCTTCGCTCGGGACAACGCCGAAGCAGCGAACCGTATGCAGACGGTGGTCGCGGTTGCTCGGAAGATGCACATGCCCCTAGATGGCGTGGGCGACACCATGCAGCGGATCTCCATGTCGGCCGATCAGGTCGGCCTGAGTGGAGAGGGCGTCACGAAGATGGTGACGAACCTCGCGATGGCGGTCAAGCTGTCCGGTGCGACCTCGCAGGAAGCCACGGGCGCCCTGCGGCAGTTCGGTCAGGCCCTCGCGGCGAACCGACTGTCTGGTCAGGAATTGAACTCGATTCTGGAGCAGACCCCCATGATCGCCCGCGTGATCGCGGACTCAATGGGAGTGGCTGTCGGCGAGTTGCGCGCCCTCGGCAAAGAGGGCAAGATCACCGCAGAGGTGATGACCGACGCGCTGGGCGGGACGGTCGAAGATCTGGAGGAGAAGTTCAAGAAGTTCGAGTTCCCGATCTCAGATCAACTCGTCAGCATCCGGCGGGAAATGACGTTCCTCATGGACAGTATCTCCCGGTTCTCTGGGTTCGCTGATATGTCGAAGGGAGCGATCGGCGGGATGGTCGACTACCTGAACGACCTGAACCACGCGTTCGCCACGGGCGGCGAGATGGCCCAGAAGTTCATGAAGAACATCATGACCGCCTTCGATGTGTTCAAGGTGGCGGCAACCATAACCGTCGCTGGTCTGACAGCGATGAAGATTCAGGCGTTCCTCGCTGGCGAGGCGTTCTTGAGGTTCGCCAAGGCTGTTCGGACGTTCGGGCTTGCCACGGCCGTGCTGAGGCTCAACCCGGTGATCCTCGCGATGACGGCGCTGGGGGCGGTTGCCATGGCGCTCGTCCCGGCGCTGAACCGGGCCAGCGGCAAGTACGAGGATATGGTCGAGCCGATGTCCAAGCTGGAGCAGGCTCAGGCCGCTCTAGCCGCGCAGACCACAGGAGACGCGAAGGCGGTAAAGCGGTGGGCGGACACGTGGGGCGTCGCGGCCGAAGAGATCGAAGAGCACGCTCGGAAGTTGATGAATATCAGCATCGAAACGCAGGTCATGAAGGGCCAAGTGGGAGATGTGCAGTTCACCTACCAGCGCAAACTAGGGGAAAGCGCCGCAGAATCCTTCCGGCGAGGATTCTCGGAGTCCATCGTGGCTCAGGATCTGATGGGTCAGATCGAGACGCTGACCAAGGGTCGCCTGCAATTCCTGGAGAACCTGCCGCAGAACGTCACTGGCGAGGCTATCCAGCAGGTTCTGGCGGTAATTGACCAGCAGATCTCGGCGGCGCAGCAGAAGCTCACTGGTATGCTCGACGCTGTGGAGCAGCGGGCCCAAGAACTGAACAAGGACGCAACGCCTCTGGCTGCGTTCAGCGATGCGGACATCAACAAACTGGCAGGGTTCTTGGAGGACTGGGACCCTGAGGAGAAGCTCAGGAAAGCCGAGAACGCGGCTGCGAACCTACAAGATCAGGTTGAAAAGCTGATCAGCAGCCAGACAAAACTGACCCGGGAACAGTCGATCAGCGCGCTCGGAGATCGCTACACACAGGCGATGCGGTCGATCAAGAACGCAGCCGGTGAGGCGTTCGAGACGATGCTGGATCTCGGCCAGATCGAACTCAAATATGACGAGCAGACTCAGGCCATCGAACTCCAAGGCGAGGGGTTGGCCCGGCTGAACGAGCTGCTGGCGAAGCACAACCTCACGGTCGACGAACTCGTCCAGTACCAAGAGGCCGCAACTGATGCGATCGACGATGCCGCAGAGGCTCAGAAGCGGCTCCAGTCAGCGGCTGACCGCACGGCGCGTGACATCCGCACGCTCAACAAGGACCTCTCGACGGGGCTCGACCCCATGCGGGAGCTGGGTGAGCAGATCAAGAACCTTGAGACGCGGCTTCAGAACCTCGCGGACAAGGGGGTCGACGTCAGCGATCTGGTGGATCGCCTAGGGGAGTTTGAGCAATTCAGGGAGATGCAGATCCGCTTCGAGATCACAGGGTTGTCCGCAGCGTCTCAGTACGGTGCTGCTATCCAAAAGATCAACGAGGAGATCGCGAAGTTGCAGGGGCTGTCCGGCACGGACGTCGGCCAGCAGATGGACCAACTCGGCCTCCAACGTGCCCAGATCATGGGCAGCATGATGTCGGAGAACGCTCCGGGCTCCATGTTCGCAGAGGGCTTCGGTATCGAGTCGCAGTTCCAGCAGCAGCAGATGAATCTCGGACAGATGCGGGCCATCCCCGGCGTGGATCAAGAGACCATCGACCTGCTCATGGAGTACAACCAGCTTCAGCGCGACAACGAGATGGCCGAACTGGAGAACAAGACGGCCCTGTTCGAGATGAATCAGGGTCTGATGGACCAGACCTTGACCATGGGTGAACTCTCCGCAGGCGTCACGACCGCGATGGCGGAGGGGTTCGGGCAGGTTGCCAAGTCGGCCCTGGACCTGAGCAGCAATATCGCCAACTTCACCTCCACGGTGGTCGGCGGCTTGTCGAATGAGATCGCCGCGCTCGCGACGACCGGCAAGGCCAACTTCAAGCAGCTCGGGGTTTCGTTCGTGCAGATGCTCGCGCAGATGATCATCAAGCTGACGCTCATGTTGGCGGTCATCACGGCCATCAGCATGATCCCCGGCGGCTCGGCCGTGCTCCAGATGATGGGCATGGGAGCCGCCTCGGCTGGCGGAACAGCGGCGGCCGGAGTCGGTGCGGCTGGTGGCGGAGGAGCGACTCTCGCGAACCCGGACTTGTTCGCTGGAGCGTCGATCGCGGGTGTCCCGATGCGAGCAGCAGGCGGACCCGTCTACGGCGGCGAGCCCGTTTTGGTTGGGGAGCGTGGGCCGGAGCTTTTCGTGCCTCCGGTCAGCGGCTCGATCAGGAACAACTCGGCCACGATGGGGATGCAGCAGCAGGCCCCGCAGGTCACGGTGGTCAACGTGGACTCCACGCAGAACACCTTGGACGCGCTCGGCTCGGAAGAGGGCGAGCAGATCATCATGAACGTCATTCATCGGAACCCGGAGGTCCTGCGGACCATCGGGTAACAACTCGCGCCCCGGTCCACTTCGGTGGGCCGGGGCCCTTACCCCCGGAGATCCCTAATGGAAGATAAGATCGTCGTTACAGTACCGCAGGTCTACGGCAGCTCGAATTGGGAGCACATAGACGCCCCGGCCGGATGGACGCAGCAGCTCGGCCGACACATGACAAGCCACAGCGCGCTCACCCGACAGATCATGCAGTTCCTGACGGGCTCCCCCGTGGTGGACTACGGGTCCATCACATACGGCGGGACGGCCCCGACCTCCGACGCACGGATCGGGTTCATCGACACCATTCAGCGTTGTGCGTCCACAGTTCCTACCCCGCCAGCCCAGCCCAGTGGGACCGTTGGCGAGGACTACCTCAGCCCCTCCTCCGCTTCATCCTACGACGCCTACACGGACTATCTGTACCAGAACAATCAGTACCGATCCTCTGCCCCCGCAGGGACGTACACCCTCTTTTACATCGCGGCCCAGAATGGGTTTGCCCTAGCTCTCCCGGGCGGTGGACTTGCCGCCGATTCGGGTGGGTCGACTTTGTTTATCCAGTTCGGGGATCGTGATGATTTCTACATCGCAGGTGAGTATGCGCTGTCCGTCGGAATCGGGTACCAGACAAGCGGCTCGTGGGTGGATGGCTCCTACATCACTTTCGACGTCATCGCCCCGAACTACACCGAAGAACTCAACTGGTCAAAGTTCAGCAGCCATTGGGGCCTACTCGACGCCACTGTCGGGGGTAACGGGTCCGGCAACGTCGGTTCATCCCACCCGCTCGGACCAACCGCAGCCTACGGGTATCTGGCCTACGACACGGGCCGACTCGGGCCGCACACCAGCTCCGATACGCTCGCTGATGCGAACTTCGTGACCTTGAACTTCCACGCACTGACGACGGGGACGGCGGTCGCGCCCGTCGACAAATGGCATCCCCATCTTACAAATGCCTCTGAGGAGTTCTGGGGAAGTGGGGCTCCCCTCAACCCCATTGACGCGAACCTAATCCAGGCTTGCTTCACGGCGGGGTTGTCCAGTTCAGCTACGCAGGCTACGGCCAACCGAGCGCCCGACAAGTTCACGATATTCCGTGGGCCGGGATATGTCCGAATCATGGGAGAGACTCGTGACTACGCGAACCCCGGGCAGACGGTAAACCCCGAGCTGGACAGCATGTACTTCTTCGGGATGATGGCCCCCTACTCTGAGGTGGGTGCTTATCCGTCACCCGTGGCGTACTTGGGCAACTTCGGGTTCTCGACGACGGGATCGGTTTCGGTTCGCCCTTGGTGGCGAGCGGGGGTCAATTCGACCACAACCGCTGACTCCCAGATCTGGGCTGAGTACCTATCCACAGGGTACTGGAGAGCGACCGCTCCGTTCATCCTGCGACCCTCGTTCAACCTGAACACGGGCGCGGCGGGCGCACCCTACGTGTTCCAGCTTCAATCCAACAACGGGGTGGTCCCTCTCCTATCTGGGTCGGGAAATGTGACCGCGTCGTCCGCGGGGGCGAGCTTCGGTAACAGTGAGGAGACGGCGGTTACAGACTTCAACCCGATCCGGGTTGACCTCAGCTACTCAACGTGGACCGGGTTCGCAGGACCTCGGCTTGGGGCCTTGAACATGATCGACCTCGGCGGCCCGCAGATCCGGCCGCTGGCGTTTTTTGACTACTCAGACGACGCTTACTGGTATGCCCATCCGGGGACACTCGGTATCTCCGGCGCAGCCGCGACGTACCTCGGAGAGGACATCTTGGCGAATGGTACGGCGGGTCTTGATGACCGCATCGAGACCTACGGAGTGCTGCCGGGAGTGTACCATGGAACAGAGACCACGAGCATTGCTACCGGCGGCACTCGGACGGATGTCACACCGGGGGCCACGTTCGAGTACCGAGGGCGGCAGTTGCGCGTAATCGTCGGAGCGGATGCTTCATGGAATGGGACTTGGTCGAAGATCAGTGGATCGGGAAGTTATAACAGAGGCGTCATCCTGTTCGACATGAACGAGGTGTGACCAGGAGAAACCCCCAATGGCTTACAAGACTGGATACTCAAAATCGCCGGACCAACTGTATGAGGCGATCAGAAACTTCGCCATCAACACCGTCGGTGGGTTCACGGACCCCTTCGATGGTAATCGAGGGCTCAGCTCGTTCCTGTCGAGCGGGGCGACCGGGTCCAACGTGTTCTCGACGTTCGCACTCCAACATAGCGACACGGGCGCTATGTACCTGTTCGACTTCGTGCCCGGCAACTTCATGAACAATGGGGCCACCGAGCACGTACTCGTCGGTCAGTTGCTAGATGAGCCGTCCGGGTCTCTTGTCATCAACTACGAGAACTACGTCGACTCAAAATTACAGGAGCCGCAGAGCGACTGCACCTGGACCCTGACCGAGTTGTCGGGGGTGTACACCTTCACGGCTTCCATGACCCTGAACGGCCTCGGCGCGCTGAGTACGGTCGAAGAGGGGTACGCTCTGGTCCTGATCGACCAAGGGACGCCCACGCTTCGGCACATTTTCCAGATCGAAACGGCCAGCGTGGCTGAGGCGGCGCTCCCGTACGACCAGACTCTGACCTGCACGTACCTCGGGTCCTACGACGAGGTCACTTCGGTGACGTCTTCGACGCCTCCGGCGATGCCCGCCAACGCGAGCGGGGATCAGGATGACTTCCTGCTCTCGGACTTCTCCGCGTACGACACGGAGCTTCTGGTGCAGACGCGTTTCGGCGAGTTCCAGTCGAACATGTGGGGTGAGGTACTCTCTCAGGATGACATCCGAGCTGGCTGGTTGCCTCGCTCGGGTCGCCTAAACTTCAACACTACTCTCGGAGTGCAGTACCACTTCTACGGTGGCCCGACTGTCGGTGAGCATTACTTCCACATGGTCCTCTACAGCTCCGCAGGCGGCGCGTCCCATTGGTGGATGGGTCGGGTGTCCTCGGTTGGCGGCCCGGCGACGTACCCGGAATCCAACGCTGGCGTGTTCTTGGCAACAACTGGCCCGCACACCGACGAGTACGGGACGGACACGTTCCAGTACGCGATGGACTTCAAGGGCCAAGACCGAACGTGGAAGAACCCGAGCGTCATGTTGACACCCTACGTCAACGCGGCCTCCTCGACCACGGCGATCCCGCTCGTGGATGGGGGGTACCTTGGCGTCGGCCCGACTGGGGCGAACCACAAGAACGAGTATGGCCCGACCAAGGTTTACCGCAAGACCCTAGAGTCTACGCGGTACTCGATCCAGAATGGGTTGAACGGGTTCGAGGGTCCGGTTGAGTGGAACATGGATGGCGGTCGGGGTCGCACCCGATACCCGCTGAGGCCCGCGTCCCCCAACGGTGACGACGTCTTGGAGAATAAAAGCCACTACATCAACCCCTTCTCGGGGGTCAGCGCCATCCTGTACCAGTCCACGACACCGGAGTTCTACACGACGCCTTCCTCGGTACCCTTCTGGTACCTGGATGACGTCGCCAACAACTGGACACCGACTGGGTCTTCCCTCTCGACCAACGCCGGGTACACGCGATGCACAAACTCTGCGACGAACGCGGCAATCGTATCTGACCAGTTCGCGTCCTTCTCCACCTCGGTCAACACGGATGTGGTCGAAATGAGGCTGCGGCTTGTGAGTGGCGACGCGTCAACTTGGGTTGGCAGGCTACTCGCCCGTGACCTTAGCGTCAGCTCGACCTATGACTTCAACCCCACCAATTCCCCCGACTGGTCTGTGAGGCCCGAACCGGCTGGACTCAGTAGCAACGAGTGGGTCACCGTCCAGTGGGTTGTCGGAAACGACGCCACCTATTGGCAGGGCAACACTTTCGATCAAATCCGTTTCGAGCTGTTCAGCGGCGTCGGGTCTGATAGCGTGGTGTTCGACATCGAGTACGTGACCTTCATGGTGACCAAAGAGCAGATCGAGGGCATGAGCGGTAGCTCCGGGAATCACAGCAACTACCTGTACCTAGGCGAGGTTCCCGGAGTATTCCGCGGCACGGCGCTGGGAGTCGGGTCGGAAGCCTTCTCGGAGGAGGTCGCACTCGGAGACGATGTCTTCGACGGTCGGCCGGTACGCAAGGCCGGGGCAGTTGGCGACCGTGCGAGACCGCCCCATCTTGAGGAACGTGAGAACAGCGGCCTTTCCAGCTATATCTACAAGAGGTGATTCATGGAGTTCCATACCTACTTCTCACCCCACTCCTACGTGGTTCGCGACGAGACCTCCATAGACCTCAATGAGGTGACGGATGGGGATTCGTTCACGGTTGAGTTGTACAACGCCCAGAACGCAGTCACCACCGCTCCGGTGGTCTTCGGCCTGCCCGACTCGACTTTTGACATCACGTGGCCCGGCCAGACCGCCTTGTCTACCAAGGCGGAGCTGGAGGCCAACCCGTTGACGATCCCGGCGTACAACCAGGTCACGGTCACGGTGACCTTCCGAGAGGCCAAGCAGGACAGCTCCGACAGCGGGCTGACGTTCTCGTGGGGTGACGCGAGCATCCCGGTCGAGTTCACGCGGTACTATCTCGTGAAGGAGAAGCCTCAGCGAGACATGGTCGAAGTCATCGAGTTCAAGACGGACGTGGCGGAGGCGTGGGACGGAACGGAGAAGCGCACGAGGGTGCGAGCCAACCCGAGGTCAACCGTCAAGCAGGACTTCCTCGTTTCTGGGGATGACCGCCAAGCGGGCATATCGCTCCAAGCCAAGATGATGGCCTTGCCGGGACGGACCGCGAAGGTTGTCGCTTGGCATCGGGAGCAGGCGGTGGCGTCCTCCTCGGCTACAATCGACGGCCGGGCGTTGACGGTCAGCGGGGCCCTAGAGCCCGAGCTGGCTGCGCTCGATACGGGCGACCGGGTCTGGTACAGGATCCCCAGCACGGGGAACCTCGGAAGCGGGGTGACCTCAAGGGGATCTACCACCACCACATTGTACCTAGACCCCATACTGGGGTACGACTACGCCACAAACGTCAACGCAGGGGACGTTTCGCTCCTGCCCACGACATCCTCGTACATGCGAGAGAAGCCTTCGGTCAAGCTGTTCCCCTCTGGAGCTACCTCATACTCCACGGAGTGGTTGACACCGAACCTTGAGACGCCTAGTGGCAACGCGCTGGACTCCTCCACCTCGTGGGAAGACTTGTGTGGCTCAGAGAGCTACCAGTCTCGCCCGGTTCTCCGGGAAGGCCAGTACATCCGTGACTCGCTCAAGTTCGCGTCGGATTCCGGCTCGGTCTGGTTCGACCAGACGATCGGTACGGTCAGCACGTTCAATAGGAAGGAGTCCTCTGCGGTCACCTTCGAGCGCATGTTCGAGTACGCATATGAGGACGGTCGCGTCAGCGATCTCCGCAACTTCATCCACTGGACGTGGGGCAGGCAGCGGTCCTTCTGGGTGCCTTCGGGCGCTGACGACCTGCTGATCCTGTCCGCCGCGGCGGACGGTCTGTCGGCCACGTTCTACGGGGATGACATGGGTCTACTGGCACCTCTGCTGGATGGCTACTCGCATCTTGAGGCTGATTTTGGCAACGGGACGCGCAAGCGAGCGCAGGTCACCGGGCAGGACTCGGACGGCACGAACGTCACCTTGACGTTCGGTAGTGCCTTCGTGACCAGCGCGGACCTGGCGTCCTACCCGAACATGACGGTCTCGTTCCTGTACCACGTACGGCTAGGGTCCGACAAGGTCAAGATTCAATACGACGGCACGGAGGCGGTCTCCTGCCGGATCAATGTGGTGACTGTGAAGCAATAAGGAAGGAAACCCCCGATGCCCTACGATTCACAAGAAGGCTCCGCCGAGAGCGGAGCGCCGATCGAGCTGTATCGGATACAGGGAGCTGATACGTACTACTACACGTCGTCTGCGTTCCCGTACGTCGATGGCAGTACGGTATACCAGCCGGTCCCGATCAAACGGACGGCACCCACCCTCAACGGAAAGGAGTCCTCTGCGAACATCTCGCTGAAGTTCCCCTTCAACAACCCGTTCGTGTCCCGGTACCTCGGCGGCGTCCCGCCGCAGCCGGACACGATCACGATCTACCGGGTCCACCGGAGCGACTCGACGGAAGAGATCCGGCGGTTCTGGTATGGGACGGTCAGTTCGGTGAAGTTCGCGGACACCACGGCGACGGTGACGCTGCTGGGCGTCATGTCCAAACTGGGCGCCCAGATCCCCGTGGAGACCTTCTCCTGGATGTGCGACCACGCCCTGTTTGACAGCCGATGCGCGGTCAGCAAGTCCGCGAACACCCTCACCCTGACGGTGAAGGCAGTGTCGGCCGACGGTGTGACCGTGACCCTCCAAGACTTCGGTCAGGCCACGACCAAACTGGCAGACACGACGTTCTTCAACGGCGGGATCTTCTCTGTACCGGGCAGCGTCGGGGAGAGGACGATCCTACGCATGGAGGAAGTCGCGGGCGGAGACGACAACGACTACACCGTAGTGTTACTGGTCCCCACCTCGGGCCTAGAAGTGGGCCAGCAGGTGACAGTGACAGCCGGATGTGACCACTCGATCCAGACGTGCTTCAGCCGCTTTGACAACGTAGGGAACTACGGCGGCTTCCCATACATCCCGACGCTGAACCCCTTCAGCACCGACAAGAAGAGGTGAACCATGGAAACCATGTTCATTGAAGGCATCGGTGAGGTGGCGGTTTATACCGCGGAACCCATCACCTTGACAATGGTCCTGATCGCGATGGCGGTCAGCGTGGTGATGGCGGGGTTGGCAAGCGGCCTATCCTACCTGCTCGCCCCCAAGCCCGACATCGAGGACCAAGAGCCGAGCGGGCTGGGCGACTACAGCTTCCCGACGAACCTTGAAAGCCGGTACATCCCGGTGATCTGGGGTACATCCAAGGTGAAGGGCCAGAACGTCATCTGGTACGGAGACTTCTCGGCCAGAGAGCTGGACACGGCGGACCAAGTCGTCGGCTATGAATACTCGCTCGGCATGGATCTGGCCTTGTGCTGGGGTCCGATCGACGCGATCACCGAGATCACGATCGACGAGGACTACGCACTCAAGGCGGGTGAGAAGTACGCCCTGTGGGACACCACAACGGGCATCGCCCCTACGGCTCCGCTGGGGGGCTACGCCCTTCCCGTCTCAGGCGAGCGCCTGATTGAGTTCCGGGATACACAGTTCTTCGGCGGTACCAAGCGCGGCGGACGACTGATAGGCGGGCTCCGGTTCTACTTCGGGACCGAGACCCAGACTTCCAACTCCTACATCGCAGGAGTCGAGCGCGAGAATACGCTCGACATCGACGGTACTCCTATCAGTAAGGGCCTACTCGTGCCCCGCTACGCTGGCCTATGCCATGCGGTCTGGGAGGGCGGCGTCCTGTCGGACCATGCGGTTCTCAAGAGCTGGTCGTTCACCGTGCATCGGTATCCTACGTCCCTCACCCCTTCCTACTCCAAGGTCGGGACGGATGCAAACGGCATCGCGGACGCGAACCCCGCCCATGTGATCTTCGAGATCCTGACGGACACGAACTGGGGCTTGGGCGTACCGGAGGAGAACATCGACAGGGAAGGCTTCATCGCCGTTGCAAAGAAGTGCTTCGACGAGCAGAACGGATTCAGCTTCACAATGGACTCACCCAAGTCGTCCAAGACTGTGATCGACGACATCCTCGCTCAGGTGAATGGCGTGTTGGTTCAAGACAGCGAGGGCCGGTTCAGCCTGCGCCTCCTCCGCCGCACCTACCGAACTTCGGACAACGCGGAGCTGGATTACGATGGAGTGCTGACCGGCAATACGATCCTGACGGTCGGGCCTTCGGACATCATCAAAATGGTCTCGGCTTCCCGGCAGGCGTGGAGTGAGACGTTCAACGTCGTCCAAGTCCATTACAATGACCGGAACGACGAGTTCAAGGAGGCCGTAGCCACCGCGCACGACCTCGCGAATATGTCGATCCAGAACGGACTGAGGCGAGTGAAGCAGATCAAGTCCAAGGGCGTCCGTACGGCTCAGGCCGCTGCGGTTGTGGCTCAGCGTAACCTGGTTACCGTCGCCTACCCGATCACGTCCGCTGCGTTCGAGGTGTCGCGGGAGTTCAGTAGCTTGCGCCCTGGAGACATCATCGAGGTCAACCACCCGGACTTCGGGCTCGAATCCTTCTACATGCGGATCTTCGAGGTCGGCCTCCCCAAGGACACGGACGGCAACATCCTGCTCAAGGGGATGAGAGATGTGTTCGACGAGCCTGCGTTCGACGAGGTGATGCACACGGGCGGCGACACGACTTCACTGTCGCTCATCGGCTCGGTGAGGGCGGAGGAGGCGACTTCGGTCGAGTTGACCGGGTTGCCATACTTCTTCCACAGCCGAGAAGGCTTGGACCCCAGCGAGTTCCACACGTGGCATATCGTTGCGGCCCCGACGCCCACTTCTCGTGCAGGGCAACCTCACATCGAAGACCCAGCGGCTCCGGGGTCCGGCGTCTGGAACGCCGTCGGCTCGGTGAAGACGCTGTGCCCATCCGGTACGGTCATCGCCAACCCGTCGGACCTCTGGCAGGACCGATCGTTTGCGAGGAGATATGTCAACGACTCGATCGCAACATCCAACAATCTCGGAGGCCCTTACAGCCGAATCCCTGGTCCGATGACCAACCCGATCATGCACAACTCGAACATCGAGAAGGCCACAAGCAACACGATGAACGAAGGGTTTACCCAAGGTCTGATGACGACGTATTCTCTGCGGACGAACACGAGCTTGAGGACCGACGGCTGCCTCTGGGTGACCGGACTGAATGACCCGGAGGCGCTGGTCAGCACCTTCACGGATGACCAGCTTCGCTACTACGGTTTCGGTATGGCCTTGGTTCGCCCTGCGTGGGCGGACGGGGATGAGCGGTTCACCGAGATCATCAGCTACAAGGTCGCCCGAACCATGATCGTGGAGGTTATCGACTTCTACGATCGGTCAATCTCGGCTCGGAACAGAGAGGTCATTTTCGACGGCGTGTACAACCAGAAGTCCTGGAGTGACATTCAGATTCTCGAATCCTATAAAGTCCTAGTGCTCGATCAGGTCTACCGTGGCTGCATGGACACCGGGATTCAGTGCGTCAACTCTGGATCTGAGATCGTGTTCATAGATCCCAGTCAGGTCATGTACGATGTGGATGGGGTACTCAGCTCTGATCTCCAGTCTGGGGGCGCGTGGCTGACTTCCGGGGACGTGACCTACCGTGAGCAGGTGCTGGCGGTTGGCGGCGTGTCGGACCTCGACACCTCCGCTGACCACACGGTCACCGCGAGCCAGAGGTACCGCAAGGAAGCCCCGTCGTCCATGGTGAAGCTGACGCATCTGCCGTGGTCGGGGTCGACTTGGACCAACCCGGATGAGTTCTGGGGCCGGTCGTACTACGACAACGGTGAGTTTCAGGGCTACTACTTCCCGAGATCGTCCGAGACGACCGGAGGGAACGAGGCGCGGTTCAGGATGCAGTTCGAGCATCAAGACGTGCTCGGCGCGGTCACGCCCAAGGTCTGGTTCTACAACGAGTCCACGGTCGGCGGTGTGACGAACCAAGGCAGCGCAGTCACGTTCCACTTGCTCGAAGACGACACGTCTGCGTCCGCGACGGTCGGCAAGTCCGGCTGGACCGCAGAGGTTCTCCGGTACCACAATGCGATGGCGAGGTTCAAGGAGGGCTGGATGCCCACGAACCCGCCGCTGGAGCATGGCGAGGTCGGTGCTGTCGACGAGCCGTTCAAGTACACGTTGACAGCTACTCATAACTCTCAGGGCTCGACCTCGGGCCACTCGTGGGATCTGGATGCGCTGTTCACGAGCGCGGGCGCGACGTTCACGCCGGACGAAAAGTACTACGTCGAGATCTGGATTCAGATGGCGAGATTCGATGGGGGTAACCCGATCGAAAAGTCGTACGGCGCGCAACGAATCATGTACGAGATCACCGCCAAGTAGCAAATAGCCCCGGGGGCCTTCGGGCCTCCGGGGCTTGGAGGGCGCCTATGCCCGAGTTCGGCAGAAGGTCACTAGAGGCCCTAGAATACGTTGAGCCGAGACTTCGCCTCGTACTGGAGGAAGTCATCAGGTACTGGGATTTCTCGGTCCTAGAGGGCTTCAGAGGGCCTGAGAGACAGGACGAGCTGTTCGAGCAGGGGGCCACGAAGGTCCGCTGGCCCGGATCGGCTCACAACGCCCTGCCCAGCAGGGCCGTAGACATCGCACCGTACCCGATCGACTGGGAGGATACCGAGAGGTTCGTCCAGCTCGCCGGGGCCGTGCTGACCGTCGCCCGGCAGTTCGGAGTCGAGCTGCGCTGGGGCGGCGACTGGGATCGGGACGGACGCATGGCGGACGAGAGATTCCGGGACTTGGTCCATTTCGAGATTGTGGAGTAGGAGGGACGTTATTGGACAACACCACCCTGGAGGTCATCGGGTTGTTTGCCGCCTTCGGCTTGCCGTTGGTAGGTGTGCTGAGTTACTTACGAGCCCAGCTCTCGCGGCTGGATCAAAAGATTGATGAGCTGAATATCCGAGTGACAGAGCATCGCAAGAACACCGACGCCCATGTGACCAGAGAATGGATTCAGGATCTGGGCGCTCGGATCGGTGGCCCCACGGACAGGGAGTGGGGCGAGTACGTAAACGAGATGAGAGAGATCCGGCACGACCTGCGGAATCTCTCCACCCAAGTGCGACTATTGGAGGATGAATGAACCTGAACATGTTCATGGCTGTGCCCACGGTGGACCAATGGCATGACGAGATCGAGGGGGGCTGGCGTGGCCCGGACGGATCGAGTATGTCGACGGACCACATGATGGGCGTGCGGATCGGGCGCACGAGTATGGACTACAAGCACGCGAAGCTGCCCGCCAATCTTCACGACTGGCGGTACCAACGAGGGCGGCGCCTGCGTCTCGGCGGGCGATTCAGACATGCCGCAGACGTCGCGTATCGCGACGACTGCATCACTTACATCCAGCGAAAGCTGGACGGCCGCACGATGATTGCCATCGGCGTGGCCCGCGCATGGGTGCGCTACTTTGTCCTCCGCCTCTTCGGCTGGAAGGCGTGGCGCCCCTAACAATTTAGTACGGCTTCGGGGGTTGCCGTGCGTTCGACGGGGGGAGTCCAAAGTGGGCTCCCCCCGTCTTTTTGCGTTTGGGGTCTCCGATCTCCGTCACGAGACCAGTATCCCCATGTTGGCGGGCCTTACCTCTACCTCGCCCTAACCGGGTCCACCGTGACGGGCGTCCGGGACTGGCGCAGCAGGCGGTCTCCGCACAGGAGTTGTCAGAGGTCAGGATCCCAGTTGCCGCGGACGGTGAGGGTCAGCGACACGTCACCGATGCAGAAAGCCGCGTCGTCATTCAGCTCGACGCCGTGGCAGCCGAAGTGGTCGTTGACTGACCGGACGCTCGCCTTGATGTCTCTGTAGGCCATCTTGGTCGTCGAGCACCCACCGAGCAGGACCATGATCGCGGTCAGAACCAGAATGCCGAAGGCTAACATTAGGAGTCGCACTTCAGCCACCCGACCACCACGAGGTTCGCGTCGTACACGCCCACAGCCCACCGGCCCTCCTCCGTCACAACGGGCAGGGCCTGAAAGCCCTCCTCGAAGCCTTCCGCGAAGGGCAGGCAGTTGCGCGCCGTCCCCGCAGTCTCGCTGTACTCATACTCCGTTCGCTCTTCGATGTCCTTCGTGATCCTCATCACACACTCCTCCATCCAATGAACCGGAGCGCCGTGTCGACCGCCCCTCGTTGAAGCAACTCGATCTCGCCGTCGCCGATGAACAGCTCTTGGTCCACCTTGATCTGGTTGCCCTGCCGCTCCGAGATGTGCGCCGAGGCAGCCGTGCCCTCGGTAGTGCCTTCCCTATGGATGCGAACCACTCGCACCCGTTGGAACTTCTCGCGCAGGAACTGGACCTCGTTGAGGAAACGCGCATCCGTCACGACCCACAGTCGGCTCGGACCGTCGGCCATCTCTGCCTGCACCACGTCATGGAGCGCAGCGTAAAGCCAGACGTCGTCATTGAGCTGCCGGAAGATGTCGGTCCCCACATGCTGGAGGATCTGGCGTCGCGTCAGCGTCTCGCCTCCGCGGACCACCTGCGGTGTTCCGTCGAAGTACAACGCCTGCGCCTCCTTGTAGGTCAGGTCCGTGTCGAGCTTCTCGCGGTTCCACCCGTAGATGCGAGCCGTGGCGTCCTTGAGCGCCGACGCGAACTTGAGGTTGCGAGAACCTGGGATCGCATCCAGCACCGCGGCAGCCGCGGTGTCCTTCCCGGCGCCAGCCGCGCCAACAAAGACAAGTGCGTTCTGCATGATGTCGTCATCCATTTTTCTCTCCTCCCATCGCGTCTGCCAGCTTCTGGATCAGCCGCTCCTTAGTGTTCTCGTCGATACCGAGGTACTCGAACGCGTCGCCCTGCAGTGATGATACGACGTCATTATATGCTGCCGCGAACTTGATACCCCACTCGGCATCATGGTCCTGTTCGCGCTCTGCCTCGTACCGACCGGATCGGTACTGGGCGGCGTGGGCCAGCTCGTGGACGAAGATCTGTCGCTGGAGCAGGGCGACCAGCTCCTCCCGGCTGAACTCCGCCATCGAAGAGATGCGAATCATCCCGAAGTCCAGCTCGCCATCGCCCTCTACGTCCCACGTCTCCACCTCGAACTCCCCGAGGTTGTCCAGATCGTCCATGATCTGGACTTCGACCTCGTCGAAGCTATAGGGGTGCAGCTCGCCGAAACTCTCGGCCATGCGTTGCATATCTTTTCTGGTCATTGTCGGGGCCTCCACATCTCCATCAGGCGGAAAGCCTCGTGACGCGCATCCTCTGCGACGCCCATGACCATCTCCGCGGCGATAACCTCCATGGGGTAGTCATGCCCCGGCGCGTAATCAAGGAAACCTCTGAGCCAGGACAGGGCTCCGATGAGGTCGACCACAGTCTGCGTGGCGCCAACGTGCTCGGCCTCCTTGATCCGCTGCTGGATCGCAGCTTCGAGCTTCTCTCCGTTCGTCATCAACTCCTCCTTTCTCTTCCAGTATAGCACGGGGTGCTCATTTCTTCAATTCCAGGAGCAGCTTTCGCTGCGTCGCATCCTTGCGGCTCAGCGCCCGGAACGCCTTCCTGTCGACCGTACCCTGCGCGACCGCGTGGTGGATGAACACCCCCTGCGTCTGGCCCTGCCTCCAGAGCCTCGCGTTGAACTGCTTATACAGCTCAAGGTTCCAGATGATCGAGTACCAGTAGACGTGGTGGCCGCCCGCCTGAAGGTTCAGGCCGTGGCTGGCCGCTGCCGGATTGATGAGCAGCATGGCTAGATCGCCCGCGTTCCACTGCTCGATCAACGCCGCGTCGTCTTCGGCCTTGGTCGTCTCCCCGATGTAGCGCGGGGTGAAACCGAACCGCTCCTTGACCTCCAGCTTGATCTGGCTCAGGTCATGCTTGAACTCGTACGCCACTAGGAGCGGCTTCCCGCCGAGCTGTTCGTACAGGTCGCACATGTCGACCGCCTTCTCTCGGTGGAGCCACTCGATCCGCCTCGACTCGGAGTCTACCGCGAACCCATCGTCGGAGAGATAGACCGCGCCGTTTGCGACCTGCCTGCACTTGGAGGTCGCCACGCCAGCGTTGGCTGCGACGACCTGCCCACCTTCGACCTCGACCCACATCTCACTCTCCAGCTCCTTGTACAGCTTCTTGGCCTCGGTGGGCAGCGTGATCGTGCGTTCGACCATGACCATGTCGGGGAGGTTCAGGTGATCGAGGGCGTCCAGTCGCACCGAGTGAGGGGCGATCGCCTTCGTCACGGAGTCGTAGCTCGCCGAGGATGGCTCCCAGATCGTACCGAACGGCAGCACCTTGGCCCGGAAATAGTGGTCTCCGCGGAACTTCGACAGAGATCGGCCGAGGATGTCATCCCCAAGAACTTTGAACTGCCCGAAGAGGTCTTCGACGCCGTTCGGCGCAGGTGTCCCGGTCAAGATAAACTTGAACGGGATCGCCTTGGCGACCTTGTAGATAGCCCGAGATCGACTCGACGTGCTGTTCTTGAACAGCGTCGACTCGTCGACGTAGAGGACGTCGAAGTCGAACAGCGCCGTGTGGTTCTGGACCAGCCACGTGAGGCCCTCCGGGTTGATGACCGTGATGTCCGCTGCGTTGACCTTGTTGATGTCCTTGCCCTTGCCGTGAGCGACGTGGACGCTGAACTTCTGAAAGTTGGACCACTTCTTGACCTCGGTCGGCCAAGTAGAGTGGCACACACGCAGGGGTGCGACGATCAGGGCACGCTCAGCGATGAAGGTCTCTCGGCGTCGCCGAAAGTCCTCAAGGCACGTCGCGGTCTTCCCCATCCCCGGATCTAGGAGTAGAGCCAGTCGGCCCTTGTCCATCATCTGCTCCAGGACTTTCTCCTGATACTCGTGAGGCTTGAATCTCATTTCCAAACTCCTCCATGAACTGGTCAACCTGCTCGCGGGTCCAGCAGACTTCTGCCCGGAACCCGAGTTTTTGCAGCAGATTGAGGTAGAACTTCTGAAGCGGCTGAAAAGCAGAGTCCTTGCTTTTCTTGTATTCGATGAACCCGACCACGCCGCCCTTGAAGAACGTGTGGTCGGGCCAGCCGCCCCCGCCGAGTACGCCTAGCTTTACAGCGTAGATTCCACGCTTCGCGGCTTGCGCGGCGCCGTACCTCTCCAACGCCTTCTCACTGGAGGCCAAGGCGGACCTCCTCGATCGCGTCGAGCATCGGGCGCAGGCTGAACAGGTTGATGGCCTCCAACTCCCCGCCGACCATCGCGTCAAAGTACTCCGCGCGCATCTTGTCGCGAATGCTCGACCCGTCTACCCCGGCACCCGCCGCCATCTCGTCGAACTGCAAGCGGAAGGCTCGGCCGGGGGGTGTCTCGTCCCGGAAGATCTCATCGTACGCCACGAGAAGCTGGCGGAGGGCCACGATGAGGCGCATAGCCCCGTCTACTTTCCGGGCCGTCAGGTACGCGATCTTCGCCCCGACCATGTCGTACACATCGGTGACGTGCCGCAGCCGGTCGAGGTCTCCCTCGACCATCGCGAGCTGCTCTAGGGCGTCTCGGAACTGCCCCACGATCCTCTGAACCTCTCCCCCACGGAACTCAAACATCTTGTCCTCCTTTCACGCCTGCTTCATGCAGAATGAGGCGGTGAGCATGAGCCCGACGCCGGTAATGGTCCAGCGGAGGTCTAGTCCCTCCTCCAGAACCATGTGAGAATTTACCACGCGCAGCACCGACATGGTGACTGTCCACGTGATCCACGCCGTCATCACGTTCGGCGCCTTGCTGAAAATCGAGTACAAGCAAAACTGCGCGACTATGATGAACGGAAACGCGTAGGCAATGTACTCCAGGAAGGTGTCCTGTGTTCTGGAGTACAGCTCGACTCTGGTGATACAGAGGGTTCCGATGAGGACCGCTGCCAGTGTTTGCCACATCTTTTCCTCCTTTCTCGGGGGTTGGCGGGGGCTGTGCAGGCCCCCGCCGTCCCTCTGGTTCACTGTAGCACGAGAACTAGCTGCATTCTCGCCGACCCGTCATCGGATCAATCCCGCAGCTCGCGGCTTCCTCCTCGACCTCCTCGGGCGTCTCTTCGAGGATTCCGCCCCGAAGGCCACCGACTCGGAAGGTCGTGACGCCCTTGCACCCACGCTTCCAAGCCTGCATGTAGACGTTCTTAAAGTCCTCCCAAGCGATGTCCGTCGGCACGTTGATCGTCTTCGAGATCGACTGGTCCACGAACGGCTGACACGCTGCGAGCACGTCGAGGTGCTCGGTGGGCGTCAGCTCGCCCGCGGTCCGGCCCTCGACTCCGAAGATTCGGACGCCGTAGTCCTCGACCGACTCCGTACGCTGACCGTCGGCCAAGTGTACCACGCGGTCGAAGCGGTGCGCGAACACCGGCTCCAGACCAGACGACACGTTGTCCGCAGTCAGACTGATCGTGCCCGTCGGAGCGATGGCGAGCAGGTGCGAGTTGCGAATCCCGTGCTTGAGGATGCCCTCGTGGATCTCCTGCGGCAGCCGCTGAGCGAATCCACTCATCAAGAACTCCTCAGCATTGAGGAGCGGGAACGCGCCCTTCTCCGCCGCCAAGTCGATCGACGCGCGATAGGCCTCGTCGCGCAGGGTCCGCATGATGAATTGCGTGCCCTTGACGAACGCCTTCGAGCCGTACGGAGCCCCGAGAGCCTCCAGAGCGTTTGCCAGCCCGGTTATCCCGATGCCGATGCGACGCTTCTGCTTCATCTCGTCTTCCTGCTCCGGCAGGGGCCAGATGGCAGCCCGGTCGATCACGTTGTCGAGCGCCCGAACCGCCACAGGGATGTCGGCAAGGAACCTCGTCGTATCGAACTCACCGCGGGCCAGATCAACATACTTGACGAGGTTGAACGAGCCCAGCAGGCACGCGCCGTACGGCGGCAGCGGGATCTCGCCACAAGGGTTGGTCCCCGTGATCGTCTCGCAGTACGCGAGGTTGTTCTCCGCGTGGATCCGGTCGATGAAGATCACGCCGGGCTCGGCGTAGTCATACGTGGAGCGCATGATCATTTCCCAGAGCGCACGCGCCCGGACCGTCTTGTACACCTTGTCCTCGAAAGTCAGATCGAAATCTAGGTCGTTCTCCACCGCCACCATGAACTGGTTCGTCGCCAAGATGGACATGTTGAAGCCCGTCAGCGCCGAGGTGTTGTTCTTGGCGTGGATGAACTCCTCGATGTCCGGGTGATCGACACGGATCACACCCATCTGGGCGCCGCGTCGGTGGCCGCTCGAAGCGACAGCTCGACCCACGGCGTCGAAGATGTGCATGAAGGAAACCGGACCGCTCGACGCCGAGTCCAGCTTTTTGATCGTGGCGCCGCTCGGGCGCAGCGTCGAAAAGTTGGTCCCGATCCCACCGCCCAGCCGCATCGTCGCCGCCGCCTCGGTGGCGCGCTGCATGATGTTTCCATAGCCATGGACGAAGGAGTCCGAGATGTCGCCGCTCATATAGCAGTTGATCGGCGTTACGGTCTTCATCGCGCCCATGCTCGCCTGTACGCGCCCGCCCGGGAGGAACCGCTGGTTCACCAGCAGGTCCTGTAGCGCGCGGAAGTGCGCCTCGTCGTCACGGAGCGCGCCCGCCACTCTGTTCATCGCCTCGGTGAACGTCTCACCTTTGCCTCGATACTTCTGTGCGTGCAGTTCGTCGCTGAACGCAATCTGCGGCCCTCTAGCCATTATCTCGATCCTCCTTTCAGATACAGTAGTTGTCGACGCCCGGATCGCACTCTGCGATCTCGTCGTTCTCTTCGCCGTCGAGCAGGTCGGCCAGGGCCCGGAAGTCATCCGAGCAGACCCACACTCCGGTCTCCAGCGCCTTCATGCAGACGTCGCCGGTCTCGACATTGAGCCGATAGAACATACTGCCCTCCGACCAGACCCGGTAGGGCTCCTTAGCCACCAGCCCGTAGTAGATCGCGGCTGCGATCAAAAGTGCCCGAATCATTTTCGGTACCTCTTCCCAATCCAGCCGTCCGCGGCGGCGACCGGGAACCCATCGGCCCAGTCCGGTACGCGCGACAGCATCTCTTCAAACTCCTCGACCGATCCCTGACCCTCAGGGACCTCTGCGATGACTTCGTCGTGGACTGTCAACAGCGGCATGTACTTGCCGTGCTTGTAGATCTCCAGTAGAGCGGAGACCATGACGTCTCGACTGACTGCCTGTACGACGTTCTCCGTCAGCTTGCCACCATACGTTTCCTGACGGGAGAACTTGCGAGTCTGCGAGTTGAGGCCCATGAACGTGAGTTGGGTTTTGACTTTCAGCCCCTCCCACTCGGCCTTCTGCACAGACCAGCCCTCTCGGAGGGCCGTGGCGTACATCTCCTGCTTGTCATCATCCTGCCACTTCGAGATGATCCTCTGGACGCGCGGCTCGTAGTAGTGCAAGCACCGCCCAGACGGCAGCCGGATCTTCAGGAAGTCGTCCTCGACGAACAGCCGAAGCCGACCGAACGTGACCCCGGGGCTCCCCGGAGAGGCTGCCTCCTGCGCCGCGCGCTCGATGCCGTACCAGAACTGCTTGACGGCCTGATGTGAAGACCTGTACGTATTCACGACCCGCTTTGCAAAGTCCTCGTCGATGTCGATGCCATAACCTTGGCAAGTGTCGGCGAACTTCGCCGCGCCCATCTGGTAGCCCAAGCCGAGAATGGCCTGCTTGCCCATCTGTCTCTGGTCCTTCGTCACCTCCTCGTACGGGATGCCGTAGATGTCGACGGCCATCTGCTTGTAGATGTCTTTGCCTTGCCGGAAGATTTCCAGCGCGGCCTTGTCATCTGCGATCCAGAAAGTCCCACGCGCCTCGATCGACGAATAGTCCGAGCAAATCAGGTCATAGCCCGGCGCAGCCATAATCGCGCCGCGCAGTGCCGACGAAAGCACCTCCATCGTGGAGCCATAGAGCAGCTCGATCATGTCTCGGTCGCCATCCAGAATCAGCCCGCACAGGTCCTCGATGTCGGCGTTGACCGAACCGCGAGGCATGTTCTGGGGCTGAATCAGACGACCTGCCCAACGACCCGTGTCTGCGCCGTGGTATTGCAGGAGGCCTCTCGTTCGCCCGTCAGCACCGACCGTCTTGAGCATGGCCGGATACTTCTTGACCGAAGACTTCGCTTGGTACAGGCGAACCTGGAGAGCCTGACGGGCCGTCTCGCCCCACGACGGGTCCTGAACCGCGGCCTCCAGCGTCGGGCGCTGGGTGTCCGGGAGGACGCCCTCGCCCAAGCCATTGATCCAGTTGAGGAGAGCCTCACGCTGCGTAATGCTCGTGACGTGACCATCAGTCAGCCTAGCCATCTCGTCGTTGGCCTCGTCCGCGCACTGCTCGGCCATCGAGATGGCCTGCCGAGCGAGATCCGTATCGATCGTCACGCCGCGGGCGTTCATCTCCTGATCCATGGCCCAGACTTCGTGCTCGACGCCAAGGTCGCCGCCGAGGCGCTCGGACAGGGCGTGCTCAGTCTCGACGTCACGGAGGCAGTACTGGAACAGCAGCTCCAGCTCGTCGACCTTCTCGTGCCAGACATTGAGCGCCGAGACTGCGGGGACGTTGCGGTAGAGCCTCTTCAGCTCGTACATGTTCTTGGGCTTGGCGACGTCCTTCCACTCATCGCGTGAGCCAAACAGGTGGGCAGCGATCAGCTCCAGATCCGCCTTGAGGGGGAGACGAGGCCGACTGATCTTTTTCATGATGCGCGCGCCTTTCTCGTCCTTGCGGACGTCGAGGCCGAGGGCCTCGGCGGCGGCGCCGAGAGATCGGGGGAGTGCATGCATCGAAGCGAGGGCCATGGAGCAGCGCCACTGCTCCGGCTGCACGGAGGGCCAGCCCAGCTTCGGGACGCAGTGCTTCTCCCAAAGGGCACGCTCGAACCCCACGTTGTGGGCTTCAAGGATCGCGCCGTCGCGGATGGCCTCGAAGAACTCTTCGAGCAGTCCGCGGTTCGTTTCGATGATTCCGACGGAGGGGTAGTCAGGGTGCCAGAGGAAAGAAGTGCCATCAGGCCGGAGCACAGCGAGGCACATGAGTTCAGTCGTCTCGTCTTCGGCGTAGCGCCAAGCGCCCGTTTTGGTCAGGTCAGCGGCCGACCGGGTCTCGAAGTCGATTGTGAAGCGTTCCATGTTTTTTTTCTCCTTATCGCCCACCGCCGTGGCTGGGGCTGGAAAGGAGACGGGCGACCCGGGCGGCTCTTGGGACCTGTGTATGGTCAGCCGCGGGGTCGCCCGTCTCGGTGTTCAGAGGCCCCCCGGACCCGGCGGAGGGGACCGGGCCCAGAGGGCAGGGGGGAAGTGCTACAGGAGGTCGTCCGTGTCGATCGCGCCGAACACGTCCTCGGCAGCGACCGCGCCGTCGAGGCGTGCGCCGTCACCGGCCTTCTGCACGTTGTCGAGGCCGATGCCGATGCCGCGGTTCCCGTCCGTGCTGTAGTAGAACGCGTGGATCTGGAAGCGAACCAGAGCGCCGGGGTACAGCTCGTCCGCGACGTTCATGATCGGCTGGCGATCCGGGCCCACCACGCCGGGCTGGAAGTTGGACTTCGCCTCGAAGAACTTCGCGCCGTCGACGTACGGACCGCCGAGGTGCGACTTCTCCGCGCCGTCCCGCTGCATCGGGAGTCGGAGCGACTTCGGGTTGACGTCGGCCGGGACGAGCGTCTCGACCGCGGTCTGAATCAGACCCTCGATGACCGACACGTCCGTGCCGGGCGCGAAGACGATCGACGCGCTGAACTTGCCCTTCTCGTTCTTCGTGACGAGGGAGGGGAACGAAAGCGTTCCGACCGGGGTGATAACCTTGTTCGTTGCCTTTGCCATTTCTTGTTTCTCCTTGTTCCGTTTCGGCTCGGATCATTCCGGCCGACTGTTTATATTATAGCACGCGCTCTCGGAAAGTTCTATTCGATTTCCGAGAAAGCCGCTATCGCCGGTTCGACGGCCTTCCGTCGATCCGACTCGGGCGCCAGTGTGAGGGCGCCTTCGGGCTTGACCGACAGCTCCTCCACTTGCTCCTTGGACAGCGCACCGGATTTCTCCATCTGCGCCGGGGACTTAGGAGAAACGGTCACTCCGCCCTCGTACGTCCCCTCGTCCTTCAGGCGGCCGAGGACCGCGTCCTTGTCCGCCCACTGCCTGCGGGTCACTTTCCTCACCAGCTTGAACCCAGGGATCGCCTGCGTCTTGGCTGCGTGATCCGCCATCTCTTGTACGCGATCCGCCCAGATCTTCACGACCTTGCCGATCTTCAGTGCCGCTGCGAGTTGAGTCGGGTCCGACGGGTCGGGCAAGATCAGCTCTACGTCCGGGATGTCCTCGAACTTCAAGGTTTCGAGATCGTCCGCGAACGCTTCCTGAGCGGCCCTCAGCGCCTCCTTCTGCATCAGAGGGCAAACACCAGCCGCCGGGCAGAACTCGCACCAACTGCCGACCTTGTACTCCGCGAGCGCAGGCACCTGCGTCGCCTTCACTGCGACCTTGAGCACATCGTCCACCCAAGCGAGCGTGTGGGCGACCGAGTACTCGCAGTCCGAGATCCTCCGGCCATCTGCAAACTCACCCCTCGGCTGAACGATGACCAGCTTGACCGTGGCGCCACCGTGTGTCGGGAACTCCTCGATCGCGCCAGCAGCGTAGAAGAGAGCCTGCGGGTTGCCAAGCGCGGACACCAGACGGCGCCCATACTTGAAGTCGAGGACCCAGAGATTGCCGCTGCCGTGGTCGAACACGACGCAGTCTGATGTCCCGAACACCCGGTCGTCGTCGAAGATCGGATAGCAGACTGTCTCGGGCCGGATGGACACCTCCCCGGTACACTCTTCGATCGCTTCGATGACGTTCTCTAAATAGAGCCGAACGCCCTCTTCCATCTCCTCGTCGCACACGAACACGTTGCCCGCCAAGTCGACATCGCTTTCGCCCGCCAGTGGCTGGCCTGTGAAGGGATTGTTTCCAACCACTTCCCAGTCACGGCTCTCTACAAGCTGGGCGATCCGAGTCCCGACGAGGGGGATGTCCAGTACGTCCCGTCGAGCATCGCCCAGCTCGACGATCTTCTGGACGCCCAGGTCCGCAAGTCGGTGGGCCGATGACCCCTCTTCCGCGGCTCTGGACGATCGGTTCTGAAGCGGGGGCGGGAGCGTGGCGATCAGCGACGGGCTCATCGTGCAATTCGCCCAGCGGTGCATCGCCGACGCCCCGACCAGAGAGTGCCTAGCCATTTACGCACCTCTCCTCGATCGCGTCGATCACCGCCCCGATCTTGTTCTCGGCCACCTCGGGCACCTTCTTCGCACCGAACTCCTTGAGCACGGCCTTGATGATGTCCTTGTTCTGGCTACCGACGGCGGGCTCGACCCCCTTGATCTTGGCGTTGACCAGTGCGACCAGATCCTCCCGCTTCGCGGTGAACTGCTTCGGCGCCGGGCCCCGATCGACCTTCTTGATTCGGACCATCTCCGCGGCGATAGCCTCGGCCAGCTTCGCGATCGTGTCCTCTCCGATGTTGATCGTGATTTCCATGTCTACTCCCATTTGAAGTGGATGCCGAGCCTGTGAAGGTACGTCCCCCACACGCTCCGGCCTGCATCCACGCTTTTCCTAACCGCGTACATCGTACCACCGGTCTTCTCGGTCAGCTCCTTGAACGTGAACCCGGCGACCGCTTTCGACAAGTAGATCACCGCGTCGTCTCCCGATTCAAGGAACTCCGCGAATGCCCGCTTGAGGTCGAAGTTCATGCACATATGGAGGTCGGCTTCACCCTTACTCCGGCTGCGCTGAACAGTGACCCCGAGCGGGTTCCCGCCCTCGTCGAACGTGCTGTACGCCTGCGCCGCGACGTCTGACCCGTTGACCAGCTCGTACGCGACCACCGCCCACTCGTCTGTCGTTCGGATCATCGCTTCACGACCCCCTGTGTCGGCAGCCCGCCGACGTTCCGGCGGCCACCGCGCCAGCCCATCGGCTCTCCGACAGCTTGTACCGCCCGAGACAACCGACGAACGTCAGCCTGATCGGACTGGCCCGGAAGCTGCGACAGCACGTTGAGCAGAAGCTCGTCGGTCGCCACGAAGTCCACGCCGTCCTTCTCCGCTTGGCTCAGGACCATCGCGAGTTTCGTCTCGATCGGGTCGTACAACCGACGCTGTGACTGCTCTTCCGCCGCCACGCCCCACAAGGACTCGTCCAGCATCAGCGCCTGCTCGGTCGGGTTCGTTCGCCACATGCTCAGGGCCTGCGCCCAGATCTGATCCCGGTCATCCCGGATCTGCTCCAGAGCCACAAACTCGACCGCGATTGGAAGGAACCGTCGGTTCCCAGTGCTGTCGAGCAGGTACTGAGCATCGTTCGTCGTACCGATGAACACGCACTGCCGCGGATACTCTTTCGCTTCTCGGGCGTAGGCGAACCGCGCCTTGTCAGACGTCCTAGACAGGAACGCCTTGATCGAATCAATCTCTCCTTTCCTCATGACTGCCAGCTCCTCGACCTCGACGAGCCAGTGGCCTTGGATGGCCTGGATGACATCCTTGTTATTCAGATCGGCCTTGTTGGGCAGACCTTCGAGGGCGAACTCGCCTCCGAGGATCTGGATCAGGGTCGACTTGCCACATCCCTGAGTGCCCTCCAGCACGACCATCGTGTCGAACTTGACTCCCGGCCGGTAGACTCGGCCGATCGCCGCCTTGAACATGACCTCCGCAACCGCCGTGGCGTACGGAGTCGGCTGGGTCCCGCAGTACCGAGTGAAGAACTCGGAGATGCGGTCATGCCCATCCCACTCCAGCTTGTTGAGGTAGTCCCGGATCGGGTGGAACTGGTTCTTGAGCGACAACGCGGAGATAGCCTCCGAGACCTGCTGGATGCTGGGCTCGAACCTATACTTTTCCGTGATCGCGGAGCGCACAGCGTGGAGTACATCGTCGTCAACGATGCCGGACACGCTCGTGTGGTGCTCCGTCAAGTCGCTCAGGTTCCCGTCGAGGTAGTTGGTGTCGGTCAGCAGATTCCTCCTGACTGTGATCCCCATGTCCTCAATCGCCACCCTCACGTTGTAGACCGTCCTCTTCGGCCTGTTATTGCCATCCGCCTCGAACTTCGGCTTGAGTTTCTCAAGCTCAAGGGCCTTCGCGTCCTGTTCCGTCAGCCCGACGTCGAACGCCTCTTCAGGCCGCTCGCGGATCAGGTCTCCGTGGCCTCGGTCGATCACCTCCTTGAACAGCGTGCCCGCCGAGATCCCCGTCCCTTGGAATGAGTCCCAGCGGTCCCCGATCAGCTCTGCGTGGTCTGCATAGTCCTCGTCCTGTGTCGACCATGCGATGAACGCCTCCCGGCCCAAGCCCCCGGTCGCTGCGTGGCATGCCATCGCCAAGCGGAGCCAGGATTCATTATCGTTGAACTCCGTCGGGTCGATCGTCGCCAGCATCTCTTCGAGTTGGTCGACGGTGATCTCCCGGTCGATCTTACTCGGGTCGACGTCAGGCTTCCGCAGCGCCGTCAGGAGCTTGACCGAGACCTCCGGTGTACTGCTCATCGCCCCAGAATCGGGCGTGGGCGAGTAGTACGTTCCGTTCGGATGCCTCGACCCCGAGGCGACGACCTGACGTCCCAACCCCTTGAACTCGACTCCGGGCAAGACCTCCAGCTCGTTTCGCAGCTTGATGCCGACCCAGTCCGCGGGCACCCGCAGGTAAATATGAAGTCCGCCGGAGCCTGTGCTCACAATCGGAGCGCCGTCCGTGGTCATGCCGAACTCACCGCGGAGGAAGGCAATGGCCTCATCCAGAGACCGATCCATGTTCCGCGGGTCCATGTCGACCACGAGATCCCGATCGGTGAGCCGAAAGCCCAGATTGCAGCCCGCCTCGATCGCCGAGGTCAGTGCCGCCGAGGAGTACCCCTTGGTCCGCCAGTCGTTGTCTCTCGGGGACTTGCCGCGCTCGCGGTCACGATTGTCCCGGAAGTCCCAGCGATTCAGCGGGATCAACTGGTCGACCTTCTCGCCGTAAAACCCCAGATTCTCTTCCTTGAAGACAGCTCTCGTCACTATTTCCTCCTCTCGTTCAATAAGGGCTCACCATACATTATAGCATGGTGAGCCCCTATTTTCTATCTACGCGCGCCACTTCCCGTCGATGATGGGGAGTAGCTGCCGTTTGCCGTTCGCGTGGATAACGCAGTGGCAGTGGAGCCAGCTCGACGGCCCATTCAAGTACTCCAGATCCATCCTCGAACTCGTCCCAACCTGCCAGCATCCGCCGACGATCCCAGGTGCGTGCGAGTGGCCGATGACCGTCTTCGCGCCGATCTTCGACAAGTTGTTCCGAGACCCACGCGAGCCATTCGGGCCGCTGTGTCCATGTTGGCTGACGTCGATGTCGTGGATCATAAAAGCGCGCTTGCCGCTCAGGAACTCGATGGACCCCTGCTGGCCGAAGTAGCCCTCTGCGTACGCCTCGAACGGGTTGACTGTCGAGACGCCCGTCTCGTGCCTCTCCGCTGACAGCAGCACCTTCACCATCAGCTCGTGGTAGAGCAGGGTGTTCTCGGGGGTGACCCCACGCTCGCCGCCCGCGAGCCATTGACTCAGGTGGTTGTTGTGGTTCGACGAGACAATCAGATTCGTGAAGTCACCGACCGTCGTCTCCGCTATATGATCCAATGTGTCCTCGATCTCCTTCCGCAGATCGCCCCATCCGAAGAGGGCCTTGTTCCGCTGGATCAAGGCGTTCCCCTCGTGGTGGTGCGAGACGCTGTAGCAGTCCAGAACGTCGTGACGCACAACGTACTCTGGGCAACCGACTGCGACCATCGAGTCAGCATCCATGTAGGTGGCCGCCTTGACCTTCTGGTCGACGAACCACGCGTGCTCGTCCCCGGTCACCAGCGCCGACCACCGAGGCGCGTCGTTCGCGCCCGAGGCCGTGTACTGCCTGTCGATGTCGATGAATGACTCGCCGTCCCACGTAACCGACCGAAGGAACGTCCGGCTCTTGCGGTCCTGCTCGACGATGATCGCCGCCATCGAGTGATGGAACTCCGCGAGGTTGCCCGACTTCGTCGTCGAGTAGTTCGGGACCGTGACCGCGCCCGTGCTGTAGAGGATCTTCGGGAGATTCTCATAGAGCGTCGCCACTGTCTTCATCGCCAACTGGGTCGCGCCGTAGATCCCGTGCTTCATCCCCGAACGAGCGTCGAGCCCGGTCAGCGGGTTGCCGCTCGTGGCCGCGATCCGCACGTCCGGGATCACCACGTCCTTCAGCTCGATCTCATCGTCAACAAGGTACGCGGCCAGCGCCGGGTCCCACCACATGCCTTCCGGCACCTCGTGCTCGGGCACGACGTTGCTCGTCGGGTTCTTGTAGCGAATCGGTCGGACGATGATCTCTGCCTTGTTCTCCGCAGCGTAGTTCTCCAGCGCCGCGAGGAACTCCGCGTCGACCGGGGTGTTATTCTGCGCCGCAGTCACGATCCAGCGCCGAGCCCTGCGAATCGCCTTGGCGCGCGAGCGCGTCAAGCTGTGGCACTCCAGGCGGTCGGCCACAGGCGGAGCCTCGGCCACCAGCACGCGCCGCTCCATCCCGTGCGCCTTCAGATGGCGCACCAGTGAAGGTTCGCTCGTGAAGGGGAAGCCGTGCTCCTGCTGGAGGCGATGTAGGAAATCGAGCACCGACGTCGGGTCTCCGGCCTTGCGGTCCTTGATGAACCGCAGAACCGTAGCCTGCGCCGCTTTGTTATTGGCGAACCATTCCGCCATGCTTGAGCCTCGACTCATCTCATATCCTCCTCCGTGAAGGGGTCATTCCAGATCATCCCCTGTTGGTTTGCTTGGGCCATGCCCCAATTCTCGGTGAAATCATGGTTCTGGAAGTTCGCATCGCTGAAGTCCGCCCCCACGAGTTCCGAGAACTCGAAGCAGCTCGACTCCGTTCTGGCAAACCTCCACCAAGACGACCGGAGGCTGCACCGCCGCACGACCAGTCCCGTGAACGCGGTCCGGCTCAGGACCGCCTCCGGTAGGTCGCATCTGTCGAACAGCACGTTCGTGCCCGCGGCCATTTCCAGAGAAATTCCGCCCATCTCGCACATCGTGAACTTCGCGTCTGACAGCAGCGACTCATCCGCCATCATCTGCGCCGCGGTGTTCGACATGATGCAGCTCCTGAATCTGGATCGGTGCAAGTTCGAGTACGACCAGTCCGACCCGACCATCACGCAGCCGATGAACGTGCAGCCCTTCGCTTCCGCTTCGGACAGGCACGAATCATGGAGGCCACAGGTCTCGAAGGTGGACTCCGAGAACTTCGCGCCCTTGGCTCGCAACCTCTGGAGGTTGCAACTGTCGAAGTGGCACCGCGAGATCTCCGCCCCGTCCAGCCACGCGCCATAGAAGCTACAATCGAGGAATGTGACGTCCCGGATCTCGGCCCACCGCAGGTCCGCTCCATGGAAGTCATATCCGACTATCGTGATCCGCTCGGGCCACTCGCGCACCCCCGAGTCGAGGATCGCGTCGACCCGTCCTTTGTCGACAATCTCAGACATTTGGGCTCCTCCCTCCACTCCCACTTCTGCCCACGGTAGAAGCGGTACAGCTTGTTGTACTCATCTTTGCTCAGCGCCTTGTCTCGGCCCCTCGTGTAGAACCTTCGGAACGCTTTGATCTCCGTCACGCCCCTTTCCCGGGCGTACACGTTGACCCAGTGCTCCATCTCTCGGCTCAGCCGCTTCAGCACGCGATCGTTATCGACGCTCTCGACCATCCTCTGGTAGATCCCTTTCATCATTCCGAGCGGCACCTTCCACCTCGGGAAGGGGGGTTCGGGAGAGTCTTCGAGGGCTTTCCTCTTGACGTTCGCCAGAAGCACGGTTCCCGGTAGCAGCGGCGCGAGATGCGCGTATACCCGCCACCAGTAGTTCACAGTCAGTACCCCCAAGCTGCCGTGTGTACGACGTCCCGGCAGAACTCGCGAGCGATGTGGTGTCCGTGGGCGGCCATCCGGCAGATCTCTGCGATCTCCGCAGCGCCTCCGTGGGGCAGGGTCGCGTAGGTGCCAAGAGACCACACGTTCTCCAGGGCGTTCCAGAGGTCGACTCCGAGGACGTCCTCACAGGCCGTGCCTCCGCCTTCGCTCTCGAAGCAGAGCGTCGCCATCTTACCTTCCTGCACGAGCTGTACTGCCACTTCCTCCGGGTCCGACTCGTCATAGTCGCCGATCACCTCGACGAGCGAATACTCATAGAGTGGTAGCGTGTCGCGGAGGCCCATCGCCACCATCACCGAGAAGATCTGCTTTTCCGTATCAGTTCGTTCCATTTCCGTTGTCCTCCTTGTCCGTGTTGTAAGACCAGATGAAAGCGATCGAGATGAGCACCATACCAGTGCCCAGTGTGAACGCCATAAACTCCAGTGGTGAGGCCCTGTCGCCGACCAGCATCCACAGGAAGATCCCGAACGGGGCTCCGCAGAGCAGGATCGATGGCATCACGCCGATCGTTTCCATACCCCGGTTGAGCAGGTAGAAGGGGATGGCGATGACCAGCCCAATCGCGTGGCTGGCCGCCATCAGCCGGAAGTGGCGCCGGGCGCCCCGGACTGTCTTAAGTAGCTCCGAGTCGCCGGTCGCCTTGAGCGTCGGCCCCAGCTTTTTCATGATGCTGCTGCACTCCCGGGCACGCGCCCACGCGTCCTTCGCCGCAGCGTATCCATCGGCCATGATCTCGTTCGCAGTCTTGTCCATCTCACACCTCCTTCTTTCGCGGCACCGGCCGCTCATAATCCCCGCGCAGGCTCGCGGGCTGGGGGTCGACCCCAGGCTTCACGAACCGCACCGCGGTCTGGTTGTCAAAGGAAACCCGCTGCCCGCCATCGACCGTGATGATGGTCAGGACCTTGCCCTTCTTGACCTTGGTGGCCCGGTACCACGGACCATTCCAGTCCGAAGAAAAGATCATCCCCTTTTCGATCTCGACTGCGTGGCCCAGCATCAGCGGAGCCCCGCCTGCGCTATCCGCATATCGTGGATGGTGGTCTCTAGGCGACTGTGAACCCGGTGCAGCTTGTGAAGCTCCGCCGTGAGCCCCTGCGTCGCAGCGCGCTCGATGTGCAGCTTCGTTTGATAGAGCAGGCGCTCCAGCTCCTCGGCAACTCGTTCAGCGTGATTCACCGTTCGTCTCTCCTCTGATCGCCCGCAGTCTATCATCGAGGCTCGGCTTGTATCCGGGACGCAGCCCGTCGTTCCAGTCAGCGGTCACGTAGCCCTTCGCGGACAGCATGGCCTTCAGCCCATCATCGTTCTTTTTCTCGCTCGTGAACCGCACCCAGCCGCCCGCGAGGTACGCCCAGACTCTGCCCATGTTGTCCTCCTCTCTTACATTATAGCACGGAGGCTATTGTGATTCTAGCCGAGGATCTCGGGCCAGTATTTGGCCTCCAACCGCCGAGCCTCGGCCTCACCGTGGACCTCGGTCCAGAGGCGTACTACATGAGGCCGGTTCTGACGATCCACCTCGACCGTAAGCAAGCGGCGGTTTCGATCGTGGAAACCATCTCCCACCGCAGAGCAGGTGTAGATGAACCCTCCGCCGTCAATCTCCTGATCTCCGCAAGTGCGGTGAATGAAACCCCGGACGCCCTCGGTGGTGGCGGGCACAATCTCGCGGAAAGGGTCATCGCCCCACCACAGCGTCAGCTCGTTTTCAGCAATGGGCTCGCAGTGAAGGATCTCGGTCTGCATGGTCTCGGTTCTCCTTGTCCCTAGTTGAGGATTTCGCGCTCGGCTTCCGCCCTGATCTGTGCGACGCGCTGGAAACTCAGCCCGACCGTCTCCGCGATCTGCTTCAGCGTCTTCGGCACGTCGCCGTCGAAACCGTAGTACAGGCTGACCACCTGCTGGTGCTTCTCCGACATTGTGCTCAGGCGAGCGAGCACATACTCGCGCATCAGGCTGCGTTCTGCCAGATCGTCAGGTCGCTCCAGGGCGCACGCCGGGTCGACGAAGCCCTCCTCACCGGAGGTCGCTGCCGGGACCAGTACAGGGCGATCCTCGTCGTCTGAGCGGTCGTTGATGGCCCGGTCGAGTACGCGACTCTTCTGGACCGCTCGCCGGACGTGGTGCGTGACCCACTGGGTCGCGATCGTTGTGAACCGGCCCTTGTCCGGGTCGAACTTGCCTGCCGCGACCATGAGCCCCTCGATCGCCTCCTGCCGGAGATCGTCGAAGTCGACATCGTTGCCGCGCCACTTGTTCGCGATGAAAAAGGCGAGGCGCAGGTTCCGGGTGACCAGCTCGTCGCGCGTGGCCTCTCGCTCCTCTTCCGAGGTCATCAGCTTCATGCTCTTTGCTTCGTCGTAATCGAACAAATGTGTACCTCCTAGATAAAGGGCCGGGGAGCCCTCGCGGCCTGCGCCGTCTTTTTCAGTTTTTTGGCTACCTTGCCCTCTCGGGCTCCCCGGCCGCTTTTCGTTTTCGGATACCTTAGACGGGAACTTTAGGGTTGTCAACGGGTTTGGTGTCGGATCGCGTTGAGCAGGAAGCAGACGCAGACGCCGAGCCATAGGGCCGTCTCGAAGACCGGCTCCGACACCGCGATCGGGTTGCTCCACACCGAGCACTCGTCCGCTTTGCAGGCTCGGGCCTGAACCCATCCGTTGGTCGCCGGGTGCTCGATGGTCGCCTCGTGGCACTCGTACCAGTTGTCGACCACGCAGAGGTCGACGTCGGACTGCGCGGGCGGAGTGCCGTCGGCGGTCGTGAGCACCTCGATGCAGACCTCCTCGACGACGTCCAGAGGGCACTCAAAGCCGCCTAGTTCGTCGAGGATCGGAGCAGCCGTGCCGAGGCCATGCCCGGGCGCGAACCCCAGCTCCTCGGTGAACCGCCATTCGTGGTGGTCGGCGCCAGGCGCTGGCTGGAAGTATCTGAATATGTTGATCATTGGAACGCTCCCATCTCGTACATGAACCACGTCCATGCGATCGCGTACACTGTGAACCAAGTCAGGAAAATCCGGTCTGCCTGTTTCATTTCAATTTGCTCCTCTCGCGCTCCAGCCGACCGAAGAGGTCCACCAGCGGCATGTTGAGATCCGCGTCCTCCGCCTCCAGCGCGTCGGCCACTCGGCCGAGGCTGGCTTCGAGGAAGTCGATGAACTCGATCTTCTCCTCGTTCGTTCGGTAGTCATTCCCGAGCACTCTGTCGAGCAACTTGGGCGCGGCCTTCACCAGTTCGTGCTTCGTCACCCTGTGAACTCCTCGTCGTCGAAGAACAGGACCGAGTCGACCTCGGCCTGCCACATCCGGCGGGTATTTCGGACCGACTCCTGAATCTGGTCCAGGCCCCGGAGGGTCCGGTCGGCCGGGAGCTTCGTCCGGCCCGTCCGCTTTCCAGCGGTCCGGTTCTTGATGTATCGTACTTCGTCGTCGTGCAGGTTCTTCATGGGTCTCCTTTGTGGTTGTTGAGTCACTCTTCGGCCAGTCTAGCAGCAGACTTTAGCCCTGCAAGACATAACCTCCGAGATAGTGCGAGAATTTCTCACGCTCCTCCCGGTTCGCGAAGACGTTGACGACCTTGGCGCCGTCGCACTTGAGGTGCGTGTAGCCCGTGAAGTCCTTGCGTCGCTGTCGGAACCACTGGCGGCCGCAGGATGAGCACTGGGCGACCGGCTTGCGGAACTCGTTGATCGCGGCCCGGAAGACCGGGTCCTCGTGGCAAGCCTCGGGTCTCGCGCCGACGATCCTCGCCCACCGCTTCCAGTTGGCGTCGTGGTTCGTTCGGCCCCTCTGGAGGTCGTCCAGAAGGTGCGCCACCTCGTGCAGGAACGTGTCCCGCATCTGGCCCATCTCCGACACCGGGAGGTGCGTCAGTGCGATCTTCCGCTCGGCGCCGGTTCGCTGATACCAGCCGTAGCAGCTCTCCTTCCGCCCCGTCGAGATGACGCGAGCGTGTAGGAAGATGCTTCGAGCCTCCGCAGTCAGCTCGGTGCGAGGCATCGACCAAGCGGCTTCCTCGACCCGATCCCGCACGCCGAAGAAGTCGGCGAGGGTCAGGATCGTCTGGCTGCCGTCGATGAGGTGCTTGGGCATCTGGAAAGTCATTTTCGGGTCCTCCGTGTTGGTTCTCGGCCAGTATATCCAGCTTATCGGGCGGCGCAACCTGTTCTTTAGGTTTTTTTTTACGCGCCGCCCGATTTTTTTTCATACTGCCACCGGAGCCGGGATCGCGGGCATCGGGTTGTATCCGATGATCTCGAAGTCCTGCGGCTCGTACGCGCCCGCCCGACCAAACTGCCGGTTCACGGAGAGCCTCGGCAGGCTCGGCCAGTGCCTGTTGACCAGCTCGTACGCTTTGTCGACGTGGTTCGAGTAGATGTGCGCGTCCCCGACGTTCACCCGCAGCTTCCTCGGCTGCGCCCCGATCGGAGCCGCCAGGATGTGCGCCAGAGCTGCGTACGACGCGATGTTGAATGGCACGCCGAGGAACATGTCCGCAGAGCGCATGTCGAACAGCATGTCGAGATGCCCATCGCGGCTGACGTAGACTTGGAACGACCTATGGCACGGCGGGAGCGCCATGTCGGGGATCTCAGCCGGGTTCCAAGCGGAGACGACGTGGCGGCGACTGAACGGGTCGTGAGCGAGCGCCCACTGAAGCTCTTCGATCTGGTCGACACCACCAAAGTCACGCCACTGAGCGCCGTAGATGGGCCCAAGCTCGCCGTTCTCGTCCGCCCACTCGTCCCAGATCGAGACTCCCCGCTCGTTCAGGTAGTTGACGTTTGTATGGCCCTGAAGGAACCAGCAGAGTTCGGTGATGATGCTCTTCCAGTGGGTCCGCTTGCCCGTGAGCAGTGGGAACTCTCGGTGGATGTCGTTGAACTCCATCGAGATCCCGAAGACGCTACGCGTGCCCACGCCGGTCCGGTCTTCGCGCTCCTCTCCATTGAAAAGGATGTGCCTCAGAGCGTTCCTGTAGTCTTCCATGTCAGTCCTCCTTCAGCCGTCTCGCCAGCTCGCTGCACGCCGTCCCGAGAGACATCCCTGTCTTAGCGGGCCTTCCGCCACTCCAGATTTCCCATGCGAATGTTTCGTTCATCGCATCGCGCTTACGGCGCAGCTCGTAGTCGCCCGCTGCGAGCGCGATGTCGCTCCCACTCATGTTAATCAAGTCGGTCCTCCTTTCTCGGCGGCATGAGATCTCGCCTCTCGCGGAGACGAGTGCCCTCTAGGTTCGACCCACGGAGCTTCGCGCCGCTCAGCTCGGCTCCGAGAAGGTCTGCCCCGCGTAGGTCAGCGTGGCGAAAGTCCGCTGCACGGAGGTCGGCATGGCGGAGACCCGCAACAACGAGGTCCGCGCTGCGGAGGTCCGCGCTGCGTAGATCTGCGCAGCAGAGATCTGCGTTAGTTAGGCTCGCATAAGAGAGATCAGCCCATCGGAGGTCTGCGCCGCGGAGGTTCGCGCCGCGGAGGTCGGCGTGCCTCAGAGTGGCTCCTCTCAAGGTCGCCCCAGCGAGATCCGCGCGTCGCAGATCAACTCCAGGTAGGTACATGCCTTGTAGGTCCGCGGCGCCGAGGTCTGCGTATCGGCCCCCCTCGGCGTTGTCGAGGAACAGCCTGTGCCGCCTGAGGATCTCATCCAGTTCGTCTTGGTCCATCATGTTGTCGCTCCTTTCTGCTACCCTTTAGAAGCGGGTGCGCTTGTCGAGTAGAACGTCGGTCAGGTTCGCGTCAGACAAATCCGCGCTGCGAAGATCCGCGCTGCGAAGGTCCGCGCCGGTCAGGTCCGCGTCGGCTAGGTTCGCGCCGGTCAGGTCCGCTCCGTTCAGGTTCGCGCCGGTCAGGTTCGCACTGATCAGGCTCGCGTAGTCCAAGTTCGCGTCGGTCAGGTTCGCGAAGGTCAGGTGCGCGCCGGTCAGGTGCGCGTCGGAAAGGTCCGCGCCGTCAAGGTCCGCTCGGCGAAGATCCGCGCCGGTCAGGTCCGCCCCGCGGAGATTTGCCCCGCGAAGATCCGCCCCGCGGAGATCCGCGCCGTCGAGGTCCGCGTCGGTCAGGTCCGCGTCGCGCAGGTTCGCGCCAGCCAAGTTCGCGCGTTCGCCACCTTCGCTTTTATCAACCCAGAGCCCGTGTAGCCTGAGGATCTCATCCAGTTCGTCTTGGTCCATCATTCTGTTACTCCTTTCTGCTCCCCTTCAGAAGCGGGTGTGCTCGTCGATTAGAACGTCGGTCAGGTTCGCGTCAGACAAGTCCGCGCCGCGAAGGTTCGCGGAGCGCAGGTTCGCGCCGGGAAGGTACGCGTCGGTCAGGTTCGCGCCGGGAAGGTACGCGTCGGACAGGTTCGCGTCGGTCAGGATCGCGCCGGACAGGTACGCGCCGGTCAGGGTCGCGTCGGACAGGTTCGCGCCTTGGAGGTCCGCGTCGGAAAGGTCCGCGCTGGTCAGGTCCGCCCCGCGGAGATTTGCCCCGCGGAGATCCGCCCCGCGGAGATCCGCGCCGTCGAGGTCCGCCCCGCGGAGATCCGCCCCGCGGAGATCCGCGCCGTCGAGGTCCGCGACGGTCAGGTCCGCGTCGCGCAGGTTCGCGCCAGCCAGGTTCGCGCGTTTGCCACTGTCTGCTCCTTCGGCCCAGAGTTTGTGCAGCCTGAGGATCTCGTCTAGCTCGTCTTGGTCCATCTCCTCAATCCTCCATCACTTCAACTTCAAAGTTGGGATCGTCGTTTTCGGCTACCCATCGCGCATCATCAGAACCGTTTGCTGGTCGAAGAGACAGAAACGGTCCTTTTGCTCCCGGGCGAGCAAGAATTGTCTCGCGTTTTCTTTCGACGAGCCAAAACGCACCATGTTCACGAACACGGTTCTTGCCGTGTCTCGTTTTGCCGATCAATCGAACTTTCATTCTATTACTCCTCTCACATCTGCATTCTGATCTCGTCGATCAGTACGTACAGGAAGGTCACCATGATAGCCGCCCCGACGATCGCCGCCAGTGTCTCCCACATCAGAGGTAGGCCCCGCCCGAGCCGATCTCTTCGCCCTCAGCCTTCTGGCTCGCCTCGTACGCCTGCTGCTTCACGCACTGGGGGTCTCCGCAGTCGCAGGGCTCCAGCTTGCCGAACTCGCCGCTCGCGGCCTTGGACAACACCATCTGCTTCAGGACCGCCTCCAGAGCCGTGAGCATCTCGCGGACCGTCGCCTCCAGCTTCTCGACTCGCTTCTCCAGCTCCTCGCCACCGCTCTCCGTAATCGTCACATTGATCGCCATATCTCAGTCCTCCTTGTGCTCGGTGCAAGCCACCGAGATGCTTCCGTCGTCGTTCGCCACCAGCTTTGCGGACGCCGTGCCCGCCGGACAGACGTCCTCGATGATGCTGAGCGGGATCGGCCCGTTCAGCTCGTGGGTCCCCGGCGACCCGCAGGCCACCTGCGTGCGGTTGTCGAGATCGACGATCCGCGCCCCGTCGGTGCAGAGGCCAGTTACTGCGGCCACCTGATGCGTCGCGCAGCCCGCCGTTGCCAAGATGATGCCCGCGAGGGCCGTCGTGAAGAATTTCATGTCTGTCTCCTCCTTCTCAGTTGAGCGCGTCAATCGCTCGGTCCATGATCCCAGCGACTGCGTCGCGCAGATCGTCCCCTTCGCCGGGGAAGCAGAGGTCGATCTCGGCCATCAGTCTATCTGCCCGTCGGAAGATCTCCCGAATGCCGTCCCTGTCCTGATCCTCTACAAAGAATCCCAGCTCCTCGTCCATGCTCCGAATCTCGTTCTCAAACACCCTGTTCCTCCTCTCTCTGTGCATTGTAGCACGGTTCGCCAAATCATTCTACTAGGGAGATCCGATCGCCGCTCCGGGAGATCGACTGCACGTCGTCCGTTGTGAAGCTGATAGCTGCCCCCTCGCCGTCCGGGGCGAAGGCCGGTTCGGATCGTCGTGAAGGTCGTCATTCTACCACTCTCCCTTCTCACGCTTCGCGTGCTTCACCTTGCGGCTCCGCGCCTTGTCCTTCTTGGACTTGTGGCGCCCGCCCTTCGGCATCTCGCGAAACAGCTCGCGCGACGCCTTCTTGATAGCCTTGATCGTGTCGCTCTTCTGGTCCATTAGCCCTTCCTCATGTTTGCGAGCCGGTGCTCCAGCTCGGCGATGTTCATCCGCCCGACGGGGCCCACACCCCCCGCCTCGATGTACTGGCGCTGGAGCGACTCCAGGTAGTACCCGTCCACGACGTCCTTCAGCTCCTGCATCGTGAAGTCGCTGTAGTCGGTCCGATCTCGGAAGCCGCGGGCGTCCTTCGAGATGTCGGAAATGATGTTCAGCAGTTCAGCTCGTTCGTCCATCGTCTTGTCCTCCTGTTCCTTGATTATATTCATCTCATCGGCCGACGCAAGGGCCACTTGAGGAAAAAATCGTTTTTTTTCCTCGTCGTCAGAAGGGTGCGACCTCGGGTCGTGACTCACATCCGTAGACCCGAGGAGCCAAGATGCGAAGCACCTCGACCAGACTGGGTTCCTCTTCGGCCCGAGCGGCTTCCGCGGCAATAGCCTCTTCGCGGGAGTCGTGGGCACTCTGGAAAATCTGATCGAAACCGATCGCCGCGTCAGTTCGCGAGCAGTATGCGATTTCCTCGGCGACGAGGACGAATCGGCCGCGCGCGAGGTGTTCGCCGATCGCCTCTACTTCGCTGCTATCCGCATGCGCGGCCCGCCGTTCGGCCTTGGAAATCTCGAAAGCGTTCTGGAGTTCGATGCTCATTGTTTCCTCCTGTTCCCTGATCATATCCATCTCATCGGCCGACGCAAGGGCCACTTGAGACTTTTTTTTCAGAAAAGTGACGCGTCGCTCGCGGCCCTGATCTCGCCCCACACCTTCAGGACCTTGTTAGCGTACGAGCGCCCACAGTGGCTCCTGCGTCGTGCGCCGGTCGGCCCGCAGTTGTACGCCCGGAGGCCGTCGAAGACGCCGTAGCGGTCGATGAGGCGCGCGAGGTACCGTGTGCCCGCCTTGATGTTGGTAGCGCAGTCTGCCAAGTCGGCCCCAGGCATGCCAGCCGCCTCGGCCGCGACAGGCTTGACCTGCATCAGCCCGACTGCCCCAACGTGGTTTGCGGGAAGCTCGCAGCGGAGGCTCGATTCTACGAACGCCAACGCCGCGGCCAGTTCCGGGTCGACCGCGGAGTTCGCGGTCAGGAGATACGCGAGAGCGCCCTCGATCAGCATCGTCCAACCTCCTTGTACGCTCGGTTCAGCGCGTCCGCGGCATATCGCAGGGCGGCGATCGCTTCGTTGACAGCGTCCTCGTCGAGGGCCAGAGCCTCCAGCGCAGCCACCCCATCCTCTGCGGCGAACTCGATCCTCTCGATCACCTTTTGTTCCTCCGTCATCTCAGAACTCCTCCGGCGTGAACCAGCTCGGGGCCGGTCGCCTCTTCGCCCATGCTGCGAACCGCTGCTTCTCCGGCGACTGGTAGTAAGCCCGGTACGCGTCGACCGCGTCAGCTCGCTTGTACTCGTCGGGCATGCACTGGGGCGGGGGCTGGAACCAGAAGCCGTGCTGGATGTTCCGGGGCGGCGCAGACAGGGCTCCGCGGAGCTTGGTGTCGGTCAGGTGGGTCTTGCCGTAGCGGTGGGTGTACTCGTCGCACAGCGCAGTGAAGTGCTTGTAAGTCCACGCATAGTTCGCGGATGACGCGCGGACCCACTTGCTGCACGGGTGGTTCTTGTGCGTCGCCTTGTAGAGCGAGTCGGGCACGTCGTCGCCGTCCAGCTCGCGGTGAGCCGTCGAGAGGAGCTGCGCCGTCTCCAAGATCATCTTGACGACGTGCTTGTCGCACTGCGATTGCGCGGCGATCTTCGGGTCGGGGTGCAGGTAGAAAATGTTCATGCGTTCCTCCTTCTCTTCCGCTCTGCGCTGTATACGCTGGCCTGATCCATGTAGAACCCGTAGTTGCCGTCGGGGTCTGTGTCCGGGTTGTTCCAGAGCCGCGCCGTCTCTGCTGCGTCGCGCTGGGCGAACCATAGCTGAGCGTTGGTCATCTGCTTAGCCCTCGCGGCCTCGGCGTCCCAGTCGATCTGCTTTCTCATCTCGTCCTCCTTCCTGAGTCAGTGTAGCCATCTCATCGGCCGCGTCAACCCGAACTTGAGCTAAAAAATGGTGTTCTCGTTGATCCGCACGTTCGCGAGGTTTGCGAAGGTCAGATTCGCCGTGTGCAGGATCGCCCCGTCCAGATATGCACCCCTCAGGATCGCCCCGGTCAGGTCCGCCCCGCGAAGATCCGCGCGGGTCAGGTTCGCTTGGCTGAGGTTCGCGCCGCGGAGATCCGCGCCGCGGAGATCCGCCCCGGTGAGAAACGCACCGCTGAGATCAGCCCCGCGGAGGTTCACACCGTGGAGGTCCGCATCGGTCAGCTTCGCGCCGCGGAGATCGGCCTTCTCGCCTCCAGGCGCTCCGTCGACCCATCGTTCGTGGCTTCCGAGAGTTCGATTCAGTTCGCTTCGATCCATGTTGTCCTCCGTTTTTGGTTTGCCCGGCCAGTATATCCATTGTATCGGCCAGCGCAATAGCCACTTGAGCTTTTTTTGGACTAAATGTGGGCCCGTGCTACTCGACTGCTGCAAGCAGCTTCTCGGCCCAGTCATCCGGCCGCACTAGTTGTGTGGTGAGGCTCAGGTCCTCGCCCTCGCGGATGAGGCATTCGCGGCTCCAGAAGCCCTCCCAGAGCAGTTGGACCGGCGGGACGCCAACGAGGGCGTCGAAGGTCAGCACGAACCGTTTCTCCCACTCACTGTCCATCTCGAAGAACGCCATGCCGAACTCATCCGGCTCATAGAAGAACTGGGGCGGGAGACCGCCGCGTCCGTACTTGACGGCGTCCTTTTTCGCCCAGCGAGGCGTCCGTCCGACGACGGGGAGGCCCCCATTCGCCCTGTTGATCGACGCATCGAGGATCGCCTCGGCCTCGGCCTTCGTCTTCGGAGTGGGGAGCCAATGGTAGACGGACGCGCTGTACGGAATCTGAAGGCGCGTCAAAAGTTCCTGACGGGAGATCGGTGCCCGTGTCGAGAGGCACTCTCCATATAGGAACTTCTCGGCTTCCGGCACTTGGATGCACTCGACGCCGATTCGCAGGGCCTGCGCCCAGACCGCTTTGGGCACCTCGGTCGTCCGGCGGTATCGCCCAACGCGGCGGCCCATCTGCTCGTTGGCGATCTCGTACAAGTAGTCCATCTCGCCGCAGGCTCGGGCGTATTGTGCCGCCTCGATCGCGAAGCCGCCGCCGCCGTTTAGGTACTCGCGGAGCAGCTTCCGATACTTCGCTTCCGTCCATCCAAAGGGCAATCCCATGTCGTTTTCCTCCGTAATGCGTAAAGTTCCTACAGTCTCATTATAGCACGAGGGGGGCGAAAGTTCTAACCGAAGCGAGATTCCTCAATGAATTCAAGGGGTTGACTATGCCAAGAACTTTCCCGTAACATCCATATTTTTCCCAGGGTCGGGGGCTCTATGCAGATCTGAAAATTCACAGTGATAGGGACTTCTTCTTGAGGTACTTAAGTACTTGATTTCATTGACGTTTTCTCCTTCGCTTTTTTTTCTAGTCAAGTAGAACATGTTCCACTTCGTAGATTTTCACAGCCTGGGATTCTAGGGGGGTTCTAGGCCACTTAGGGTTTACGTTTGCCGAGGAGTTGCCAAGGGGTTCCGGGAAGGGTTCAGGAGGGGTTCGCCAAGGGGTTGCCAGAGGTTTCGCCAACGAAACGCCAATGGATTCGCCATGGACTTTTTCGTAACGATTCCGCACAGTTACGCGCGGGCCACCTGGGCCGGGGCGATGCCCCTTGGAACTTAATCAGAAACGTGACCGCTAGTCACTTTTGAGTTCTGCACGCTCGTGAGGACGAACGTAGGGCACTTAGAGCAGCTTCCTCGACCTCGGTGGTATTTTGGGGGTCGGTTAGTGGTGCAAAATGCACCAGTGCTTATTAGCCGCCCGGCCCGTTTTGTCAAGATTTTTTCGCCCGATCCGCGCGCAGACCTTCCGCCTAGGGCTTTCACCCCATCTCGGACTAGGTGTTTCACCCTAGGCAATACACCCTAGGTCCCCGCGGGGAGGCTCGTCCTGCGAGGTTGGGGCGGAGGCCCAAGCGTCGGCTCCCGCGGGGACTATGCAACCCCCGTGCCAACTCTGCGGACACTTCTACTCGCAGCCCGCGGTAGCCCGCGGAGGTTAGCTAGGAGTACCCAGGAGCCCAGCCCGGGTTAGCCCGTAGGGGTTAGCCCGGGTTAGCCCGTAGGGGTTAGCTGCCCCCAGCCGCCCCGCGGGGACGTAGGGATTTCACCCCAGGGGCCTAGGGTGAAACCCCTACGTCCCCGCGGGGCCCTGGGGTGAAACCCCTACGTCCCCGCGGGGCCCTAGGGTGAAACCCCTACGTCCCCGCGGGGCCCTAGGGTGAAACCCCTACGTCCCCGCGGGGCCCTAGGGTGAAACCCCTACGTCCCCGCGGGGCCTATGCAAACTCCATGCCAAATCTGAGGCTAATCCCGCGGGGCGTCAGATCCGACCCGCGGGGCCTATGCAAACTCTATGCCACCCCGCGGGGCGGCATGACCCGCGGGGCCTATGCAAACTCTATGCCACCCCACGGGGCGGCATGACCCGCGGGGCCTATGCAAACTCCATGCCGCCCCGCGGGGCGGCGTGACCCGCGGGGCCTATGCAAACTCCATGCCGCCCCGCGGGGCGGCATCACCCGCGGGGCCTATGCAAACTCTAGGCCACCCCGCGGGGCGGCGTCACCCGCGGGGCCTATGCAAACCCCGTGCCACCCCTCGGGGCGGCATCACCCGCGGGGCCTATGCAGACTCCGTGCCACCCCGCGGGGCGGCACGTTCGTCGAGCGGCCGGCGGCACGTTCGTCGAGCGGCCGGCGGAGCGGCCAAAAAAAAACGTCTTTTCTCTCAAGTGGCCCTTGCGTCGGCCGATGAGATGACTAAGCTTAGGGTGGTCGCAGGCAAGCGGCCCCAAACAGGAGTAACGAGATGACGATCAGCCTGAACGATTCATTCGACCCGACCAGCCGAACCGCAATCACCGCGTGGGTGAAAGAGCGATGGGACCTGATTACCGAGCGGGCCGGAACGCTCCCGGCAACCCTTCCCAAGGGCTCCCTCCGCGCCTCGGGATCCTCGGTCAAGATTGATAAGGGCGCGGCCCTCGGGTCGACCGCTGTCGTCTACGGCGCGCCTCACTCAAGTGCCTTCGCGTCGCCTCGTGGAGGGACGGAGTGCGTCAACTCGACGCCCGAGTGCCGGGCTACCTGCCTCGGGACGGAGGCGGGGCGTATGGTCATGAGCCCAGTCGCGAACGCGCGGGGTTGGAAAACGACGCTGCGACGGGGCGCCCCGGCCGCTTGGGTGGCGCTCCTCGCGCTCGACGTGAAGGCGAACGAGCGCACCGCGCAGAAAGCTGGTCTCCCGGCCTACTTTCGAGCGGACGGCTCGACGGACGGTGGCGACGGCGAGGTTCTCTCCCGCTCGGGCATGTTTCCCGGCACGACGTTCTACGATTACACCAAAGACGTAGACCGTGCTTTCCGATCGCTCGGGACGGGCTACCGCGTCACCCTGTCCTTCACGGGGCGGAATCGGACGGAGTGTCTGGAGTACCTGCGCCGAGGCGGGAACGTGGCGGTCGTCACTGACTACGCTCCGGGCGACGTGAAGGCTGATCGCTGGGAGGGATTCCCGACCGTGGACGGCGACGAGCACGACATTCGCCCGATCGACCCGCCGGGCCACGCGGTGCTGCTGTCATGGAAGGGCCCGCGCGCTGGGCTCGACGTGGCCGGGCCGTTCGTCGAGCGGCTCAGGTGAGCCCCCGCCCGCGGGGGGCCTGGAGCCCCCCGCGGGTCGAGCGGACAAAAAAAACGTCTTTTCTCTCAAGTGGCCCTTGCGTCGGCCGATGAGATGACTAAGCTTAGGGTGGTCGCAGGCAAGCGGCCCCAAACAGGAGACAGAGACAATGGACATTCAAGAGATCATCAAGAGCCACGCCCTTTTCATCGACCGCGCCGAGGGCGGCGAGTGCGCGCTGCTGACAGGGGCGGACCTCCGCGGCGAGAACCTCCGCGGTGCGGACCTGCGATACGCAGACCTCGACGGGGCAATCCTCCGCGGCGCGGACCTCGACGGCGCGGATCTCCGTTGGACCGATCTCCGCCGAGCGGACCTCAGCGGGGCGAACCTCAGCAGGGCGAACCTCAGCGGGGCGAACCTCGCCGGGGCCGACATTGACGACGTGGATCTGCGTAACGCAGACCTCCGTTGGGCAGATCTCCGCCGAGTGGACCTCGGCAGCTCGGATCTCCGCGGCGCGGATCTCCGCGGTGTGAATCTCCGCGGCGCGGACCTCGACGGCGCGGACCTCCGCGGCGCGGATCTCCGCGGGGCGATTCTCACCGATGCGGACCTCACTGGTGTGCTGCGCTAGGGCCCCCCGCCCCGCGGGGGGGCCTGGAGCCTCCCCGCGGGGACCGCGGACAAAAAAACGTCTTTTCTCTCAAGTGGCCCTTGCGTCGGCCGATGAGATGACTAAGCTTAGGGCAGCGACCCACAAACAGGAGAGTGAGAATGACGCGAGACGAGATGATGGTAATGGCCGGGACGGACGGGATCACCTCGGCCGAGTACGTGGCCGGGGCCGACGTGATCCCGGTTTGGGACGGTCGGTGTAGGCAGGCCCTCGTCACCGTCCGAGATACCGCGGGCAATCGAGTTAGCCTGCGGATCGACCCGGCGACGGCGCTCCGGCTCGCGGCAGAGCTGGTCGAGATCGCCGAGCACAACTAGACAAAGGAGGATCGAAAGATGGAACGCAGAAAAAAGGGCGAGAAACGGAATCGAGACAACGGCCGGGCCGCGGGCCGGGCGAAACAGGCCATCCGGGAGGCTCTGGCCCTCGTGGCGGCGCAGCCGAAGCCCCGGCCGGAGGGGCCCCGGGCGGCCCGCTAGGGCGCCCCGGGCGCCCCGCCCCGCGGGGGCCCTGGCGGCCCCCGCGGGGGCCGCGCGCTTTTTCTCTCAAGTGGCCCTTGCATCGGCCGATGAGATGAATATAATCAAGGAGGTCGCGAGCAAGCGGCCCAAAAAAGGAGAGACAGAAAATGATCGTTTTCATCGCGTGCGAGTCGTCGGGGGTTGTTCGGGAAGCTTATCGGCGGCGTGGCCACGTGGCCTATAGCTGCGACCTGCTGCCCGCGGACGATGTGACCACGTTCCACCTCGAAATGGATTGGCGCGAGGGCCTCGCCGAGGTCGAGCGACTTCATGGCCACGTTGACGTGATCATCGGGCATCCCCCGTGCACGGCTCTTGCTGTCAGTGGGAATCGTTGGTATGCCGGGACGCAGGAGCGGGAAGACGCCATTGCGTTCGTCGCCGAAATGGCGGAGACGTTCGATGCTCACGCTCGCTACGGGTGGGCCATCGAGAACCCGGTGGGCGTTCTCTCGACGCGGTGGCGCAGGGCGACGCAGTACGTCCAGCCGTGGCAGTTCGGGCACGGTGAGACCAAGCGGACGGGTTTCTGGCTAGGCGGCGCGCTGCAGCCCCTCACGCCGACGAACGTGGTCGACGGTCGGGAGCAACGAGTCTGGCGCATGGGACCGTCTGCGGACCGCTGGAAAGAGCGATCGAAGACGTTCGAGGGGATCGCCGAGGCCATGGCTTCGCAGTGGACGAACGGGCAGCTGGGCTACTCCGATCCGGTGTGCTGGTCCAATTGTTGGGACGCGCAAGTTAGCTTCATTGGCGAGGACGGCGAAGAGCACGTCATCGACATCCGCCATGAGCATGGCATCGACGGGGTCGTTGCTGACGCTGGGCTGACCTTCCTTGAGGAAATGCGGGCGCTCGATGTCTTCGATCGGTACCATGAGGGCTGCGGCCATACTGACTAAGGGGGAGGGGGAGGCCCTCCCCCCTTGGGGGTCCCCTGGCCCCCCGCGGGGACGATGCAAACTCCGGGCCAAACCTGCGGCCAAAAAAAACGCATTTTCCCTCAAGTGGCCCCTTGCGTCGGCCGATG